>Ga0154020_10001519_pt1 | contig 28570 bp, 28 predicted proteins | sample Klosneuvirus_201_FD_109709 | JGI IMG/M metagenome (GOLD analysis project Ga0154020, IMG submission 109709) | Active sludge microbial communities from wastewater, Klosterneuburg, Austria - Klosneuvirus_20160825_MG | ecosystem: Engineered > WWTP > Aerobic digester > Activated sludge | place...
CATCTACAAGGCCGTGGTGACGCGGGTAGAGCCGTCACTGGAAGCCTGTTTTGTCGACTACGGCGAAGATCGCCATGGTTTCCTGCCGTTCAAGGAAATTTCAAAGCAGTACTTCCGCGATGGCGTCGAGGCCAAGAACGCCACCATCAAAGAGGCCATCAAGGAAGGCCAGGAACTGCTGGTCCAGGTCGAGAAGGAAGAGCGCGGCAACAAGGGCGCTGCTCTCACCACTTTCGTCAGTCTGGCCGGACGCTACCTCGTGCTCATGCCCAACAACCCTCGCGGCGGTGGCGTCTCGCGCCGCATCGAGGGCGAAGACCGCGAGGAGCTGAAGGACGCGCTCGACCAGCTTGAGTATCCCAAGGGCATGAGCCTGATCGCCCGCACCGCCGGCATCGGCCGCTCGGCGTCCGAGCTGCAGTGGGACCTGAACTACATGCTCAAGCTGTGGTCGGCGATCGACGCCGCCAGCAAGGTCGGCAAGGGTGCGTTCCTCATTTACCAGGAGTCCAGCCTGGTGATCCGGGCGATTCGCGACTACTTCACGTCGGACATCGGCGAGATCCTGATCGACACCGACGACATCTACGACCAGGCTCAGCAGTTCATGAACCACGTGATGCCGGAGTCGGCCTCGCGTGTGAAGCGCTACCGCGACGATGCAGCGCTGTTCTCGCGCTTCCAGATCGAGCACCAGATCGAGACGGCGTTCAGCCGCACCGTGAACCTGCCCTCGGGCGGCGCCATCGTCATCGACCACACCGAGGCCCTGGTGGCGGTCGACGTGAACTCCGCGCGCGCCACCCGCGGCGGCGATATCGAAGAGACGGCCACCCGGACCAACCTCGAAGCCGCCGACGAAATTGCCCGCCAGATGAGGCTGCGCGACCTGGGCGGCCTGATCGTCGTCGACTTCATCGACATGGAAGAGTCGAAGAACCGCCGCGAGGTCGAGCAGCGCCTGCGTGACGCAATGCGCCAGGACCGCGCGCGCGTGCAGTTCTCGTCGATCAGCAAGTTCGGCCTGCTCGAACTCAGCCGCCAGCGTCTGCGCCCGGCGCTCAGCGAAGGCAACCACATCACCTGTCCTCGCTGCAACGGCACCGGCCATATCCGCGACACCGAGTCCTCAGCGCTGCAGATCCTGCGCATCATTCAAGAGGAATCGATGAAGGACAACACGGCCGCAGTGCATGTGCAGGTGCCGGTGGAAGTCACGTCCTTCCTGCTCAACGAGAAGCGTACCGAAATCACCAAGATCGAGCTCAAGCAGCGCGTCACCGTGCTGCTGGTGCCGAACAAGCACCTCGAGACCCCGAACTACAAGCTCGAGCGCCTGCGACACGATGACCCACGGCTGGAGAACCTGCAGGCCAGCTACACGATGATCGAAGAGCCCGACGACGAGGTATCGATCAGCCGACGCGAGAAGGCCAAGGCCAAGCAGGAACCGGTGATCAAGGGCGTGCTGCCCGATCAGCCGGCGCCGGTGGCGCCGCCCAAGTCCGAACCCGCTGTTCCCACGGCGCCCGTCGCCGCATCGGCCACGCCGACGACGCTCACGCCGAGCTGGGCCGCGGCACCCGCCGAGCCCGCATCCGGTGGCGGCTTTTTCGGTTGGATCAAGCGACTGTTCGGCACCGCACCAGCGCCTCAACCCGAGCCAGCGCGAGCTGCGGCCGTGGCAGCCCCGGGCGAACCGACCGCTGCTGCAGACCGCACCGAGACCAAGACACCGCGCGAGCCTCGCGAGGGCCGCCGTGGCGGACGTGGTGAACGCGGCGGCCGTGGCCGCGAGGGCCGTGCGGAGGGCCGCAGCAGCGAAGGGCGCACCGAAGGCCGGGCCGAGAAGGGCCAGCGCCGAGATGGACGCCGTACCGAGCGCACCGGCGCGGCCGCCGAGAGCGCCGAGCTGGTGCCCGGCAGCCGTTCGCGCTCAAGCAGCGAGCAGCCGCTGCCAGTTGCCGATGAATCAGCGCTGGCCTCCGCAGTGGCACCGGGCGAGGCCGGTGCCATGGCCGACGACGACCGTGAAGACAAGCGCCGGCGGCGGCGGCGCGGCGGCCGCGGCACGCGCGATGAGCGCTCGGATACCACGCCTGCCGATGCGACCGCGGACTCCGCGAGCGCGTCGCCGGCCGCTGATGAGGGTACGGAGACCTATGCCGACACATCCTCGGCCGACGGCGGACCTCAGCCGGCCCCCAGTGAAGACAGCGGCGAGGGACGTCGTCGCGGTCGCGGCCGCGACCGCTACCGCCGCGAGCGCCGCGACTCCGACGCACCTGCCACGACCGAAGGCACACCCGACGGCGAGGCCGCAGGTTCGCAATTCACGCAGCCACAGGGTGTGCGGCTGGCCGCCGACGACACGCCGGCATCGCGAGACGCGGCCCGACGCCCGGAGCCCGTTGCTGTCGTACCGATCGGACTTCCACGGGCCGAGCCGTTCGAGTTGCCCGTCGATGCGTTGCAGCAGGTTCTCCAGAGCAGCGGCCTGATATGGGTGCACTCCGACTTGCAGAAGGTCGAAGCCGCTCGCCTCGCCATGGCCGCCGAGCCGCAGCCGGTTCGCCTGCCGCGCGAGCCCAGGCCGGCTGCCGTTGCCGACGAGGGCCCGCTGGTGCTGGTCGAGACGCGCCGCGACCTGTCGCAGCTGAGGCTTCCGTTCGACGCTGGGGCTCCTGCTCACTGAGGACCCCTCGGGGACTGAGGCCAACCCCTGGCCTCGCGGGCGGCGTCAGGTACAGCCCCAGGGGACCGGCGGTCTCGTGGGGCGATACCGCTGCGGCTGGTACTTGCCTGTGGCCGTGCGGCGCGACGATGCTTCGTCGGCGGCGATAGGTCCGCGCCACGAAGGCTACTATGAGTACGTTGCGTCCCCGGTTCCAGTTCCGGCTGTCACCCCGGCATCTGCGCATGAGCGCTGTCGGCGCCTGTGCCACCGCACTGAGTGCGTGCTATGTCGTGCCGATCGACCCCCACACCGGCCGACCTCTTCGCAGTGTCGATCCGGTGGCAGTAGTTCCCGCAGGTGTGCAGCCCATGCCACCGACACCGGCCGTGATGCAGGCCCGGTTGTATCCGATGAACGAAGTCGCCCAACAGGCGGGCATGCTGGTCGCGCAGGTGCATGACGGGCTGAACAATCGGGGCACATTCGCGCTGCAATACCGCGGCGCACCGATGCAGGGCGAGTCCACCCGGGTCGATGCGAACTACACCGGATTCGGCCGCATTCACCAGCAGGTGCTCGGCGGCTGGGGTCGTGACGCCGGCGGGCGCCGTGGCATCGCCAACGCCTATGGCAGCAACGGCATGCATGCCGCGTGCGAGTACCAGCTCACTGGCCCGGCGATCGGCACTGGTGCCTGCTTGTTCTCCGACGGCGCCAAGTACCAGATGCACTTCGGCCAGTGATCACTCCAGGCACTCGAGTGCCTGCAGGTACGCCGCGTCGCACATGAGGTCGTCCCACGGGCTTGGTGGTGTGGCAGGCAGCAGCGCCAGCCTGCGGGACTCGCTGGCCTCGTCCGGCTGCCAGTGGCCGGTTGCGGCAGCGCGCTCGAGGTGTTCCAGCAACTCGTCCACGCCGCGACCGCCGCCGAGCGACTGGTTGCACAGCAGTACCAGGTCGCAACCGGCGTCGAGCGCCGCCAGTGCTGCCCGCGGCGCGCTGCCCACGGCCTGGGCGCCGGCCATCGACAGGTCGTCGCTGACGATCGCGCCCTGGAAGCCGAGCTGGTCCCGGAGGATATCGCGCAGCCAGCGCGACGAAAAACCGGCCGGCATTGCATCGACGCGCGGATACACGATGTGGGCCGGCATCACGGCGCTCAATGTTGCCGACAACCACTTGTAGGGCATCGCGTCATCGCTCAACAGGGCCCGAAGTGAACGGCCATCGCGTGGCAACGCGTGGTGGCTGTCGGCCCGCGCAAACCCGTGCCCCGGGAAGTGCTTGCCGCAGTTGGCCATGCCAGCCTGCAGCAAGCCGTGCATCAGACTCTTGGCCAGCAGGGTCGTGACCCGAGCATCGCGGTGGAAGGCGCGGTCGCCGATCACGGCGCTGCGTTGGTGGTCGAGATCAAGCACCGGTGTGAAGCTCAGATCCACTCCGCAAGCACGCAGCTCGCTGGCCAGCACGCGACCTGCAGCGGTGGCCGCTTCAGTGGCACGCATGGGGTCGCGCATCCACAGCTCGCCCAGCGTCCGCATCGACGGCAGCGGCGTGTAGCCATCGCCATGCAGGCGCTGCACTCGCCCGCCCTCGTGGTCGATGCACACCAGCAGATCGGGTCGCAGCGCCTTCGCCTCGGCCACCAGATCCGTTAGTTGCGCGCGGCAGGACCAATTGCGCGTGAACAGGATCAGTCCACCGGCGAGCGGATGGCGCAGGCGCCGGCGATCGGCGGCATCGAGCGTGGTGCCGGCGATGTCGAGCACCACCGGGGCATGCGGAACAGTGGGTTGCGGGTTCATGGCTGGCCGTTCACTTCCACCACCACGAACGAGGCGGCATATTCGGTTTCGTCGGTCACGCTCACATGGGCGCACAGATGGCGATCTTCGAACCACTGGCGCAGCGGGCCGTGCAGCTGCACGTAGGGCTGGCCGCTGGGCAGGTTGAGGATTTCGCAATCGCGCCAGGTCATCGGCGTGCGGATGCCCAGGCCGATTGCTTTCGAAAAGGCCTCCTTGGCCGAGAAGCGCGTGGCCAGGTAGGCCTCGCCACGCTGCTGCGACCGGGCGCGCCGAGCGTGGAACACCTGCAACTCCGATGGCCCCAGCACCCGCTCGGCGAAGCGATCACCGCGCCGTTGCAGCGTTTGCCGGATGCGACGCAGGTCACAGATGTCGGTGCCCACGCCCTGGATCATCGTGGCCTCCCCGGTGCAGCGATCATGGTCGCCGCGGAGCATCGGCGCAACGAATGCATGCGAGGTACTCGCGCACTGTCGCGGCCATGCCCAATTCCAGCGCGTCGGCCACAAGCGCATGTCCGATCGACACCTCCTGCACGCCTGGCACCTCGCGCAGGAAGTCCGCCAGGTTGGCGCGGTTGAGATCGTGACCGGCATTGACCTGAAGCCCGGCGGCCTGGGCGGCGCGGGCCGCCGCGGCGTAGCCTGAGAGCACCTGCGCCTGCCGTTCAGTGCCATGGGCACCGGCATAAGACTCGGTGTAGAGCTCCACCCTGTCCGCACCTGCCGCCGCGGCATGGACCATGGCTTCGGGCAGCGGATCCATGAACAGACTCACCCGCGCCCCCACCGCATGCGCCTGCTCGATCAGCGGGCGCAGGCGCTCGATGTCGGACGGCAGGTTCCAGCCATGGTCCGATGTGAATTGGTCGGTGGCATCGGGCACGAATGTGCATTGGTGCACCCGATGACCGGCATCGGCGACCTCGCGCAGCGCGCCCAGCAGGTTGTGAAACGGATTGCCTTCGATGTTGTACTCGGCCTGCGGCCACTGGACCATCAACGCAGCAAGGTCGAGCACATCATGGCGCCGGATGTGCCTCTCGTCGGGGCGCGGATGCACTGTGATGCCCTGAGCACCGGCCAGCAGCGCGATGCGCGCCAGTTCCACGACATCTGGGATGTCCAGGTGACGGGTGTTGCGCAGCAGCGCGACCTTGTTGACGTTGACCGACAGGGCCGTGCCGTGGTTTTGTGCCTGCGGCTCGGTGGCCACGAGTGGGTTCATGATGGGTTCCCGGACACGGATTCTGAAAGCGGGCCGCCCGATGAGGCAGCGTCGAGCAAGGCGCGCGCATCGCGCATGGCGTCGCGGCTGCGCAACCGCGACGTACCTAGATGATAGTGAAGCAATGCTCGCAACTGCGTTCGCAGCGCAGGACCAGCAGCCAGGGCCGCGGTGCACAGCGCCGGATGATCCTGCGCGTTCAGCGCCTGCGCCAATGCCAGCCAGTGTTCGCCTGCGACCCCACCGTGGTGCTTCACCTGCGACACTTCGTCCAACCCCGCATCTCCCGACAGCCGGTAGAGTGCTGCCGGCTCCAGCGCCCGCATCGTCGTCGTCGTGCGCCCGAGTTCGGGCAACACGCCCACTTCGCGCATCAACTCGAGTTCGAACGCCCTCAGCGCTGCCTGCTCGTCGGCCCAGGCCAGCGTGGCCAATGCCTGACCGTAGGCGGCGAACAGCCGCTCATGCGGATCCTGTCGCGCCAGCAGCTTCATCAGCAGTTCGTTGAGGTAGAAGCCCGAGAACAGGCGCGCGGGTGGCAGCGCAGTCAGGGGGCCGATGAACTCGGCGCTGCGCAGCGTGTGGATGTCGCTCGCCTCCTCGCCGGCGGTCGGCGGTCGCGACCGGGTCAGGGACACCGCGATGCGCTGGAACGGCAGCAGCACCGCTCGCAACTGCGAGTACGGGCGCTTCGCCCCTTTGGCCACGACGGCGATGCGGCCGAGGTCGCGGGTGAAGAGATCGAGCACCAGGCTGGTTTCGCTCCAGTCCCACTGGTGCAGCACATAGGCAGGCTGGGCTTGCGCGCGGCTCAACTTTTCCTCGGCACGCCGGTCATGGCCCGTGCCGACTGCACCGGTGCGTGTCCGGCGTGCGATGGCACGGCCGGGTCCATTACTCGTAGCCGTAGGAGCGCAAGTGCTCCTCGCTGTCGGCCCAACCCGAGCGCACCTTGACCCACAGCTCCAGGTGCACGCGGCCATCGAGCAGCCGCTCGAGCTCTTGCCGGGCTTCGCTGCCGATGCGCTTGAGCCTTTCGCCGCCCTCGCCGATGACCATCCCCTTGTGGGCATCGCGCTCGACGATGATGGTGGCCGCGATGCGCCGCAGCCCTGGACGCGGAACGGTTGCAGCTCCGGAATCCGCATGGCCCGGGCGCGCAGGCTCGTCTTCGAAACGATCGATCACTACCGTGGCGCTGTACGGCAGTTCGTCACCGGTCAGGCGGAACAACTTCTCACGGATCATCTCGGCGGCGAGGAAGCGCTCGCTGCGGTCGGTCAGCGCGTCGGCTTCGTACAGCCACGGCTGTGACGGCAGGTACGGTGCCACGATCTGGAGCAAGCGCTCCACGTCGGCGGCCTTGTGCGCCGACATCGGCACAAACTCGGCAAAGGGGTGGCGCTGCTGCATGCCCTTGAGCCAGGGCAGCATATCCGTGCGTCGCGTGACGGCATCGAGCTTGTTGGCCACCAGGATGGCGGGCCTGCCCTGCGGCAGCAAGGCCAGCACTTTGGCATCGTCTAGTGTGAACCGCCCGGCCTCGACGAGGAAGAGCACGAGATCGACGTCGGCCAGCGCCCCTTGCACTGTGCGATTGAGGTTGCGATTGAGTGCGGTCTGGTGGCGTGTCTGGAACCCGGGCGTATCAATGAAGACGAACTGAGTTTCACCCAGGGTGCGCACGCCGTGGATGCGATGCCGCGTCGTCTGCGCCTTGCGCGAGGTGATGCTGATCTTCTGGCCCACGAGCGCGTTCATCAGCGTGGACTTGCCCACGTTCGGGCGGCCGACGATGGCCACCAAGCCGCAACGGGGCCTTTCCGCGTCTGCGGCAGGTGCGAGGGGTTGGTCGGCGTCCATGTCAATTGCGCAATGGCCCGTCAGGGCGGTCGTTGGCCTTCAGGCGCTCCAGCAGTCGGCGTGCAGCGGCCTGTTCCGCGGCCCGACGCGAACGGCCCTCGCCGGTCTCGGCCAATCCCAGCGCCACGGCAGCGCACTCGACCTCGAACGTCTGCGCATGCGCCTGCCCGCGCGTGGCCACGATCCGGTAGGCGGGCACAGGCAGGCGTCGCGCTTGCAGCCACTCCTGGAGCTCGGTCTTGGCGTCCTTGGCCCAGCTCTCTGCGTCTGTGGAGGAAATCAACTCGCCGAACAACTGGTGCACCAGGCGCGCGGCTGGTTCGTAGCCACCATCGAGAAAGGTTGCGCCCACCAGAGCCTCCACCGCATCGGCCAGGATGGACGGCCGCTGCGCGCCGCCACCCCGTGCCTCGCCATCGGACATGCGCAGCACCTCGGGCAGTCCGAGCGCAAGGGCTGCACGGTGCAGGCTCTCTTCGCGGACCAAATGGGCCCGCACCCGCGTGAGGTCGCCTTCGTCGGATGCACCAAAACGCTCGTACAGCAACGTGGACACCGCGAGATTCAATACGGCATCGCCCAGGAACTCAAGGCGCTCGTTGTGCTCTGCGCCAAAGCTGCGGTGCGTCAGTGCCCGCTGCAGCAGGCGGGCGTCGGCAAACGCGTACGCGAGTCGGGCCTGAAGTGCCTGCAGCCGTGTATCCATCATTGGTCAGACCGGCACGCCGCAGGCCGCGCATGCGTCACTTGGAGCGACCTGCGTACTTGATCAGTAGGTAGACCGGCTTGATCAACTCGACCTCCTTGTTGTAGGCGAAGCTGATCACGACCCGGTCGTTCTCCTTGGTGATGTCGAGGTCCTTGCCGGAGATCGACTCGATGGAGTATTCGATGTCCTTCTGCCTGTCGAATGCGGCCCGGATCCCCGCGACTGTGGGTGGCGGGGCTGCGGCCACCCGATCGATGGCCCCTTGGATGGCCTGGAACTCGAGGACGGTAGGCACCGCACGGATGAGCACGTACCCGGCGAAGCCAACGATGACCGCCCAACTCAGCAGTCCGATGAGCGTGATACCGCGCTGCGCGCGCCGACCAACGAGTTGCGTCATGTTGCCTTTCCTGGCCACCAGGCTCAGTTGAAGCCGCCGATCCGCCCGAGGTTACCGAAATTCATCCAGACGAGGAACGCCCGTCCGACGATGTTTTCATCCGGAACAAAGCCCCAGTAGCGTGAGTCTTGCGAATCGTCACGGTTATCACCCATGACGAAGTAGTGTCCGGCTGGTACCTTGCAAGTCACACCCTCGACACTGTAGCGACAGGACTGCGCCATCGGGAAGGCCTTGGGCTCGATGCCATACAGCGGCACACGGCTCGGGTCGACCAGGATATCGTGCCGACGCTCGCCGAGTTGTTCGGTGTAGCGTTTGGCATAGCGCATGCTGTGCTCGTCGTAGTAGTCGCCCTGCGCTTCAGTGGCGATCGGCTTGCCGTTGATCGTCAGGCGCTGGTTGAGGTAGGCGACCTCGTCGCCAGGCACGCCGACCACGCGCTTGATGTAGTCGATGCGCGGATCGACCGGGTAACGGAAGACGATCACATCGCCCGGCTTCGGGTCGTGGTTGGCGACGATCTTCTTGTTCAGGACCGGCAGCCGCACTCCATAGTGGAACTTGTTCACCAGGATCAGGTCGCCGACCAGCAGCGTCGGAATCATCGATCCCGATGGGATCTTGAATGGCTCGAACAGGAACGAGCGCAGCAGGAACACGGCGAGGATCACCGGGAAGAGCCCCGCCGTCCAGTCGAGCCACCAGGGCTGGGCCAACAGCTTGTGACGGGCCGCCTGCACGTCGGAGTCGACCTTCTCGATGCCCTGGCGGGCCAGCGACTCCATGCGCTGGGCATGGTCGCGTTCGAGTTGTTGAGCGGCTTGCTGGCGTGCCGGCGCGAATTTCAGACGTTCGGCCAGCCAATAGCCAAGCGTGACCAGTGTCAGGAGAAAGAGCAGCAACGAGAAATTGCCGATCCAATGGCCCATCCACCAGCCGCCCAGGTATACCGCCAGCGCGGCGAACAGCGCGATCGTGAGGCTACTCATCGTCAGTCTTCCACCTGCAGGATGGCGAGGAAGGCCTCCTGAGGCACCTCGACGGTTCCGATCTGCTTCATGCGCTTCTTGCCGGCCTTCTGCTTCTCCAGCAGCTTGCGCTTGCGGGAGATGTCGCCGCCGTAGCATTTTGCCAGCACGTTCTTGCGCAGCGCCTTCACATCCTCGCGCGCGATGATGTTGGCACCGATGGAGGCCTGGATCGCCACGTCGTACATCTGGCGCGGGATCAATGTGCGCATCTTGGCCACCACCGCGCGGCCGCGGTAGGCGCTCTGGCTGCGGTGCACGATCATGGCCAGCGGATCCACCCGGTCACCGTTGATCAGGATGTCCACCTTCACCACATCGGCCGCCCGGTACTCCTTGAACTCGTAGTCCATGCTGGCGTAACCGCGCGACACGCTCTTCAGCTTGTCGAAGAAGTCCAGCACGATCTCGGCCAGCGGCAGCTCATAGGTGAGCATCACCTGCTTGCCGTGGTAGGCCATGTTCATCTGCACGCCGCGCTTCTGGTTGGCCAGCGTCATCACCGGCCCCACGCTGTCCTGCGGCATGTACAGATGCACGGTGACGATGGGTTCGCGGATCTCGCGGATACGGCCCTGGTCCGGCATCTTGCTGGGGTTTTCCACCTGCATCACGGTGCCATCGCCCAGTTCGACTTCGTAGACGACGCTCGGCGCCGTCGTGACCAGGTCCTGGTCGAACTCGCGCTCCAGCCGCTCCTGCACGATCTCCATGTGCAGCAGGCCAAGAAATCCGCAGCGGAAGCCGAAGCCCAGCGCCTGGCTCACCTCGGGTTCGAAACGCAGGCTGGAGTCGTTGAGTTGCAGTTTTTCGAGTGCGTCGCGCAACTGGTCGTACTCGCTCGCCTCGGTGGGATACAGCCCCGCGAACACCTGCGGCTTGATCTCCTTGAAGCCCGGCAGCGGTTCGGTCGCCGGCCCGAGGTTGTTGGGCAGCTTTTTTTCGAGCGTGATGGTGTCGCCGACCTTGGCCGCCTTGAGTTCCTTGATCCCCGAGATCACGAAGCCCACCTCGCCCGCCTCCAGCACCTCGCGCGGTTCACCTTTGGGAGTGAACACACCAATTTGCTCGATACCGTAGACGGTGTTGGTGGCCATCAGCCGGATGCGGTCACCCTTGGCCAGGCGCCCGTCGACCACGCGAACGAGCATGACGACGCCGACGTAGTTGTCGAACCAACTGTCGATGATCATCGCCCGCGGCGGCGCCTCGGCCCGACCCCGCGGTGCCGGCATGCGCGCAATCACCGCCTCGATGATGTCGTCGACGCCCTCGCCGGTTTTGGCCGAGCATGGGATCGCGTGGCTCGCGTCGATACCGATCACGTCTTCGATCTCGGACTTGGCGCGCTCGGGATCCGCCTGCGGCAGGTCCATCTTATTGAGCACGGGGACGACTTCGACGCCAAGGTCGAGCGCGGTATAGCAGTTGGCGACCGTCTGCGCCTCAACACCCTGGCTCGCGTCAACCACCAGCAGCGCGCCTTCGCAGGCCGAGAGCGATCGGCTGACCTCGTAGCTGAAGTCGACGTGCCCCGGCGTATCGATCAGGTTGAGCGTGTAGACATGCCCATTGCGGGCGGTGTACTTCAACGCGGCCGTCTGCGCCTTGATGGTGATGCCGCGCTCGCGCTCGATATCCATCGAGTCGAGCACCTGGGCTTCCATCTCGCGGTCAGACAGTCCACCGCAACGTTGGATGATGCGATCAGCGAGTGTCGACTTGCCGTGGTCGATATGGGCAATGATGGAGAAGTTGCGGATGTGGTCCATGCAGGTCTGGCAGACGTCGCGTGCGCCATCGGTCGAGGCGGTTCAAGCCGCTTTCAGCGCGTGCCCCCGGTGCGACGTGAGGTGTCGGCGGACGTATCCGCGAGGGAGCTAAAAAAAAGGCACGTCCAAGAGGAGACGCGCCTTCCAACAAAACGTATGGCAACTGCTTGTTGGGCCTTCATTGTAGCCAAAACCACCCGGCTGGAACCCGCGCCGTTGCTTGTTTTTCGGCCGTTGCGGGGTGCCAACAGGACATGACCGTCCACAGTTTATCCACAACCTGTTCCGTGTCTTTCGAATGCAAGGAATGGGCCAGCGAATAGTGGTTGGCAACAAGCCAATTCGGCAGTTAGCTAATCGATTTTAACCTGAAATCGTCTAAATCAGGAGTTCCGACTATGTGTGTGAGCATACACACACTTTCAGAACGGTGTAATGCTGTGTTGCGCCCAATTGAAACACGCGTCCGAAATGCCGAGCCGCGCCGGATACACGACGCGCTTTCTGCATTGTGAAAAAACTGACCGAAGCCGTCAGGCTTTCGGACCGACTCCGCGGTAGAGTCGGTCGTCCGTTTCAGCGTTGGGGACGCACCACCAGGTAGTTGGTCAGTTCCCCTTGCCGCACCAGAACGCTGACCGACTTCTGCTTGTCGATGCGGCCGGCCACGTCAGCGAACTGCCGCGTGCTGGTGATGTCGATGTTGTCCAGGGCGAGGATGATGTCGCCCTCGCGGATGCCCGCACGCGCTGCGGCGCCCTCAGCCACAGCGACGCGCACGCCGCCGCGGACCTTGAGCTCGCGCCGTTCTGCCTCACCGAGGTCACTCACCGACAGCCCGAGCGCGCTGGGCACAGCCGCCCCGCCGGGTCCAGGGCCCTGCGCTTGACGCGTGGGCGATTCGGAATCGAATTCGCCCACCGTGACCGGCAGGTCGCGATAGCCACCCCTGTGGTAGACCTGGAGCACTGCGCGCGAGCCCGGACGGATACCGCCGACGATGCGCGGCAAGTCGTTCGAGCTCTCCACAGCGCGGCCATCGACCCGCGTGATGATGTCGCCAGGCTCGATGCCAGCCTTGTCGGCCGGGCCGCCAGACTCAGCCGCACGCACCATCGCACCCACGGCCTTGCCAAGCCCGATGGCCTCGGCCACATCCTTGGTCACCGGCGCGATCGTCACGCCGATACGCCCACGAACCACCCGACCGCTGGCACGCAACTGGTCGGCGACGCGACCGGCCTCGTCGATGGGGATCGCAAAGGCGATGCCCATGTACCCACCCGAGCGGCTGTAGATCTGCGAGTTGATACCTACCACCTCGCCGCGCAGATTGATCAGTGGTCCGCCGGAGTTGCCGGGGTTGATCGCCACGTCGGTCTGGATGAAGGGCAGGAACTCACCTGTCTCGCGCCCCTTGGCACTGACGATACCGGCGGTCACGGTATTGGCCAGGCCGAATGGAGAGCCGATTGCCATCACCCATTCCCCGACCTTGAGGCGATTGACGTCAGCGAGCTTCACCGCCTGCAGGCCACTGGCATCGATCTTGACAACCGCCACATCGGTACGCCGGTCTGCGCCGACGATGCGTGCCTTGAACTCGCGCTTGTCGGTCAACGACACCAGCACCTCGTCGGCTCCGTCCACCACATGCGCATTGGTCATGATGAAGCCGTCGGAGCTGAGAATGAAGCCCGACCCAACACCGCGCTGCTGCGGCTCTTCGTCGGGTCCGCGCGGATTTCCGCGACGACCGGGCAACGGCAGTCCGAAACGGCGCAGGAACTCCTCGACGTTGGGATCGAGTTGACCTCTCTCAAAGCCTGGGGCCGCTCGCGAGCGCTCCAAGGTGCGGATGCCTACGACAGACGGACCGACCCGTTCGACAAGCTCAGTGAAGTCAGGCAGATCCCCACGTGCGCTTGCTGCTTGCGGCCAGGCAACCGCGGCAAACACCGCAGCACCGGCCAGCACCCAGCCCATCAGCACCCGCCGAACCCCTGCGCCCATCACGTTCACGACTGGTCTCCCGATGTTCCGGTATCGCTCATGGCTTGCGTTGCAGCGCTGCTTCGAACAGCGCGATCGTCTGCATCGGCACCTCGCCGACGATGGTCAACCACCACTGGCCGCGGCGGGTCATAGACACATGCGCTGCACCGGACGACGTACTCACAGGCACGTGTCGCGACTCATCGTAAGGCTCGACGAAAACCGACACGTGGGTGAGGCCGTCAGAGAACACCGACTGCAACACCATGGGTCCTTCGGCGGTCCCTGCTCCTTCGAGCGGACGCTGGACACAGCTGATCAGTTCGAACCCCGGCACAGCGCGTGCCAGCGCCCAGCCCTGCGCATCCAGTTCCACATGGCGCGTCAGCGGGCGCACGACGCGGTAGCCATCAAGCTTCTTGCGCGGGCTCACCTGCGCCTGGGCCGCCCTTGGCGAGTCTATCGCCACGTCAGAGAACGCCGCAGACTCAAGCACCTCGCCACCGGCTGCCAGCACATCGGCCCGCAGCAGCAGGCCGGTCTCGCGATCGGCCCAGAGCCGCTGTGCGAAACGCCATGCGTCGCGCGGCCTGAGCAGCAACACCTGCGCGTCTCGCCCGGCGACACGCGCAGTACCCTGATGGCGCAACTCATAGCTCTCGTGGGCACGCTGGGCCGACTTCGGCAACGAGGGAAAGCCCGCCACCACATCCAGTTTTTCGTGCACGGCCAACCGGTCGCGCGGCCACAACGTGTAGACAATGTCGTTGTGTCGAACCTGCTCCTTTGGTCGTTCACCATCGAGCGTCTCGATGCGCTCGTATCGCTGGCGGCCATCGACGTGATGGCTCACACGCGACGATGACACCACGCCACCGGAGGTGATGGCCAATGTGCCCAGGTAGCTGCGTTGTTGCGCGGCCTGCTGCATGCGCGCCAGCCAGGTCGACACATCGGCCGATTCCGGCAGCGGTGCGCCCGAGGCGGCGACACAACTCAGCGCAATGGCCGAACAGCAAGCCCGAGCTGCAAGAGAGAGCGACCTCACGTTCAGCGATCCGCGCCAGCGCGGCTGTCGACATTGCGCACAGTGGCTCCGGGCACGTAGACCGCCGCGGCGTTCGAGACTTGCCGATGCGCCGCCAGGTAGCGATCCAGCCGCGCGTCGCGGATCACGGCACTGGCCGCCTGCAGGCCGATGGGCTGTGCGGCGACTGCAGGCGATGTCTGCGGGGCGTTCGAACGCATCACAACGAGAACCCCAGCCACGGCGGCCACACCCGCTGCGGCGGCCATCGGCGCCCAGGCCCGGGGCCGGACCGACCTGCGGCCCACGGTTGCGGGCAAACCCGAACCGGGCAGATCTGCTGGTGCAAATGCGCCAGGACTGAGCGGCACCGGTTCTGCCGCCAAGCGCCCGCGCACACCGGTCAGGAAGGCCTGCGCGCGGTCGGCATCGCAGGCCAACTCTCCAGAGCGCAGGACATCGCCGATCAGGTGGTAGGTGTGCCAGCACTCACGCACTTGCACGTCGGCTCGCCAGGTTGCGCATGCGCCCTCGGCGTCGACACCCGCCAGATCGCCATCCATAAAGGCTGAGAACTTCGCCCGTGGCGAGGATTCGCCATCTGAGGTGTCGTGCATGTTCATGTGCGATTCCATTACGCTTTGATCGTGGCGCCGTTGCCTCACCAGCGTTCGCCTTCACGTGTGTGCAGCAACGGCCGCAAACGCTGGGCGATCGCCTCGCGTGCGCGATAGATGCGCGAACGCACGGTCCCGATCGGGCAGTTCATCAACTCGGCAATCTCGTCGTAACTCAGTCCTTCGATCTCGCGCAGGACGATAGCCTGGCGCAGGTCGTCGGAAAGCGCCTCGATCGCCGCGTTCACGGTCTCGGCGATTTCCTTGCTGGCCAGCACCGCCTCGGGCGTTGCGCCATCGGTTAGTTCACGCTCGGCCCGGGAAGTTTCCTGTCCTTCATCGTCGGTGGTGGCCAGCGCCGACTCGGTCACCACCGGATCGCGCTTCAGATCGACCAGCGCTTTCTTGGCGGTATTGACTGCGATGCGGTACAGCCAGGTATAGAACGCGCTGTCCCCGCGAAACTGAGGCAGTGCGCGATAGGCCCGGACGAACGACTCCTGGGCGATATCCTGAACCAGGTCGGAATCGCGAACCATGCGCGCGATCAGGCGTTCGAGCCGGCGCTGGTACTTCACCACCAGCATTTCGAACGCCCGCACATCGCCGCGCTGGGCGCGCGCCACAAGCTCGAGGTCGGCCACGTCACCGGTCATGCGGCGGGTTCCCTGTCAGGGTCGCGGCGCGCGATCCTGGCTGCGACCGTGCCTCCAATGGCGCCGGGCCGCGGGAGTGGTACAGCGCCACCCGTAGCGCGGGCCACCGGGTTGGCGCGGACTGCCAAGCCGCGGCCACCTGCAGCGACCGGCCACCCGCATGCGGCGTGGCCTTCACCAACAGCCATGCACCCAGGTCCCACTGAACCTGAACCGCGGCAATCGCCACCGGATCAGGCTCATGGCCGGGGCCAGGCTGGACATCTGTGCTGCGGCCGCCACGAGTTGCACAGGGCAACCAGTACCAGTTGTCACCATCCCAACGCAGCCGCCCCGGCGCAGGTCGCCAGGCGACATACGCCATCAGTGCCCCGAGCGTGGCGGCACCCGCCAGCAGCATCCAGGGCACCACCGGCGCGTCGATCAGCGAGACGGGCTCGCGCTCCGACCAGGACCACAGCCAAGCCGCGATGGCCGCGGCTGCAGCGCCCGGCACGGCCGCCGCAGCCAGCCGCTGCGGTCCGGTGCCGGGTATCGGGAATTCCACCGCGGGCGGGGCGTGGCGCATGCCGCTGGCCGTCGGCTGGGATCAGGCACGCCGCAGGACGAGAGTACCGTTGGTTCCGCCGAAGCCGAAATTGTTCTTCACGGCCACGTCGATGCGCATTTCACGCGCCGTGTTGGCGCAGTAATCCAGGTCACACTCGGGATCGGGCGTGAAGAGGTTGATCGTCGGCGGCGAAACCTGGTGGTGCAGCGCCAGCACGGTGAACACCGTCTCGACGCCACCGGCACCGCCCAGCAAATGCCCGGTCATGGACTTGGTGGAATTCACCACCAGATTGCGGGCCGCCTCGCCAAAGGCCATCTTGATGGCGTTGGTCTCGTTGGCATCACCCAGGGGGGTCGACGTGCCATGGGCGTTGAGGTACTGAACTTCGTCCCCGTTGATGCGCGCGTTGCGCAGCGCTGCGCGCATCGAGCGCTTGGGGCCGTCGACGTTGGGCGCCGTCATATGGTAGGCGTCGGACCCCATGCCGAAGCCGATCAGCTCGGCATAGATCTTGGCTCCCCGGCGACGGGCATGTTCGTACTCTTCGAGCACGACCACGCCGGCGCCCTCACCCAGCACGAAGCCGTCGCGGTCCTTGTCCCATGGACGCGAAGCGGTCTTGGGATCGTCGTTGCGCGATGACAGCGCACGGGCCGCAGCGAAGCCGCCCACCCCAAGCGGCGACACGGTGGACTCGGCACCCCCGGCCACCATGACGTCGACGTCACCGTACTCGATCATCCGGCCGGCTTCGCCTATGCAGTGCAGTCCGGTGGAGCATGCGGTCACGATCGACAGGTTCGGGCCGGTGAAGCCGTAGCGGATCGAGATGTGACCCGAGATCATGTTGATGATCGACGAGGGTACGAAGAACGGCGAGATGCGCCGGGCACCGCGCTGCACGTAGTCGTTCTGGGTCTGCTCGATCATCGGCAGCCCCCCGATGCCGGACCCGACCATGCACCCGATGCGTTCGGCCCGTTCCTCGTCCAGTTCCGCAAGCGTGGGCAGGCCGGCATCGGCCACCGCCTGGATCGCCGCGGCCATGCCGTAATGGATGAACCTATCCATGTGTCGGGCCTCCTTGCCGGGGATGTAGTCCTCGACATTGAAGCCCTTGACCTCGCCGGCGAACCGGCAGGCGAACGTGGATGCATCGAATCGAGTGATGTGATCGATGCCCGAACGACCGGCCACCAAGTTGGCCCAGCCCTCGGCCACGGTGTTGCCCACCGGGCTGATGAGCCCGAGGCCGGTGATGACGACGCGGCGGCGACTCATTGGAGTCAGGTCAGGCCTTCTGGTGCTTGATCGCGTAGTCGACAGCGAGCTGCACGGTGGTGATCTTTTCGGCTTCCTCGTCGGGGATCTCGATGCCGAATTCGTCTTCGAGGGCCATCACCAGTTCCACCGTGTCGAGCGAATCGGCGCCCAGGTCGGCCACGAAAGCCTTCTCGTTGGTAACGTCGGACTCAGGCACGCCGAGCTGTTCGGCGATGATCTTCTTGACACGGGATTCGATGTCGCTCATGACTCCTCCAGGAGTGGGTGCAAAAACCAGCCTGCGATTCTAACGGCGCTGCGGTGTCCACTCTAAGACACGCGCGCGCCGGGCCGTCCGGGCTCGAAACGGCCGGCCGCGGGGGCCTTCAATTCATGAACATGCCGCCGTTGACATGGATTTCGGCCCCGGTGATATACCCCGCGAGCGGCGAGGCCAAAAACGCCACCGCGTGAGCCACCTCTTCGGCGGTACCCAGGCGTCCGAGCGGGATCTGCTGCAGCAGCGCCGTCTTCTGTGCCTCGGGCAGCACCTCGGTCATGTCGGTGGCGATGAAACCCGGGGCAATGCAGTTGACGGTGATCTGCCGACTGCCCAGCTCACGCGCCAGCGCGCGTGTGAGGCCGGCGACCCCCGCCTTGGCGGCCGCGTAGTTGGCCTGGCCAGCGTTGCCGCTGGCGCCCACCACGGAGGTGATGTTGACGATGCGGCCGTGGCGCTGCTTCATCATCGTGCGCATCACGGCCCGGCAGCAGCGGAATACCGCCTTGAGATTGGTGTCGAGCACCGCATCCCAGTCTTCGTCCTTCATCCGCATCGCCAGGTTGTCGCGGGTGATGCCGGCGTTGTTGACCAGCACGTGCAGCCCGCCGTGGGTCTTGACGATACCCTCGATCGCCGCGTCGACCGCAGCGCCATCGGTCACGTTCAGGCACACGCCCTGGCCACCCAGGTCGGCCAGAGCCTGCCCCACCGCGGCGGCGCCGGCGTCGGTCGTCGCGGTGCCGACGACGGTGTAACCCTGGGTCGCCAGGGTGGACGCGATCGCCCGCCCGATGCCCCGTGACGCACCCGTGACCAGCGCCACCTGCTTGACTGCGTTCATACCTGCATCCCTCGGATTTCCTGCAGGCTAGCAGGATCGAACAGCGCACCCGCAACGGCATCGCCGTCGATGCGCCGCACCATGCCGGCCAACACCTTGCCCGGCCCGCACTCGACGAAGTGCGTGATGCCTCGGCCGCGCAGCGCCTGCACGACCTCGACCCACCGCACCGGCCCGTGAGCCTGCCGATACAGCGCATCACGCACTTCGTCAGGTGATGTCGGCGCCTGCACGTCGATGTTGTTGACCACCGGAATGCGTGGCGCCTGGAAATCCACGGTGGCCAGCCGCTCGCGCAGCCGCTCGGCGGCCGGCCTCATCAGGCTGCAGTGAAACGGCGCCGAGACAGGTAACGGCAGTGCACGCTTGGCGCCCATGCCCTTGAGAATCTCGCAGGCCTGGTCCACGCCGGCACGGCTGCCGGCAATCACGGTCTGCTTGGGATCGTTGAAGTTGGCCGCAGCGACCACTTCGCCACTGCGTGCGGCAGCCTGTTCGCACCCCTGCTGCACCGCAGCCGCATCCATGCCCAGGATGGCCGCCATGGCGCCGGCACCCACCGGCACCGCCTCCTGCATGGCCTGGGCGCGAAAACGCACCAACGGCAGCGCCTGCGCCAGCGTCAGCGCACCACTGGCCACCAGCGCCGCGTACTCGCCCAGCGAGTGCCCGGCCAGGGCCTGTGGGTCGGCGCCGCCCTCGGCCTTCCAGGCACGCCAGCAGGCGACACCTGCGGTCAGCATCACTGGCTGGGTGTTGGTGGTGAGGTCGAGCTGGTCCTTCGGGCCATGGGCGATCAGCCCGGCGATGTCTTCGCCCAGCGCGGCCGAGGCCTCCTCGAGCGTGGCGCGCACCGCAGGATGGTCGCCCCAGGCGTCGAGCATGCCCACGGCCTGTGACCCCTGGCCGGGAAAGAGGAATGCGAACGCGGTCATCGGTCGGTCGGTTCGGGTTGACAAAGTGGCAGGAGATGCAGCCTCGGGTACGACGGACGGCGGGCTCAGAGATCGAGCAGCACCGCACCCCAGGTGAAGCCGCCGCCCACACCCTCGAGCAGCAGCGTGTCGCCGCGCTGGATGCGGCCCGAGCGCAGCGCGACGTCGAGTGCCAGCGGAATAGATGCGGCCGAGGTGTTGCCGTGCTCGTCGACGGTGACGATCAGCTTGTCCAGAGGCATGCGCAACTTGCGCGCCGTGCCCTGCATGATGCGGATATTGGCCTGGTGCGGGATCAACCAGTCGATGTCGGACTCCTCGCGCCCAGCCTTGGCCAGCACCCGGCGCGCGGCCTGCTCGAGCACGCCCACCGCCAGCTTGAACACCGCCTGGCCGTCCATCTGCAGCAGCGGATGCCCGCTCACCTGGCCGCCCGACACATGGCCGGGCACGCACAGGATGCCGACATGCCGCCCGTCGGCGTGCAGGTCGGTGGCCAGCAGGCCGGGGCACTCGCTGGCCTCGAGCACCACCGCGCCGGCGCCATCGCCGAACAGCACGCAGGTGGTGCGGTCGTTGAAGTCGAGCAGCCGGGAGAACACCTCGGCACCGATGACCAGCGCACGGCTCGCGCTGCCGGCACGGATCATCGCGTCGGCGACCGTGAGCGCGTAGACGAAGCCCGAGCACACGGCCTGCACGTCGAATGCCGGGCAACCCTGGATGCCCAGCTTGGCCTGCACGATGCATGCGGTCGACGGAAACACCATGTCCGGCGTGGAGGTCGCGACGATGATGAGGTCAATACCTTCGGGCCCGCAGCCGGCCGCTTCGAGCGCCTGGCGAGCGGCCACGACGGCCAGGTCGCTCGCGGGTACGCCGGGCTCGGCGAAATGGCGGGCGTGGATGCCGGTGCGCGCGACGATCCACTCATCGGAGGTGTCGATGCCGCGACGGGCCAGGTCGGCCGCCATGTCGGCGTTGGTCACCCGGCGTGGCGGCAACATGCTGCCGGTGCCGACGATGCGGGAGTAGCGCGGGGTCGCGGGCGTATGGGGTGTCATGCAGCGTGGGCGGCGGCGGGCTCGTCCGGGCCAGCGGGAGCCGCAGCCAGCGTGGCGCGGATGCGGTCGTGCACCCGGTCGAGCAGGCGGTTGCGGGCGGCATCATACGCCCGCTCGAGAGCCCGCCCGAAGGCATAGGCGTCCGACGACCCGTGCGCCTTGAACACCAGGCCACGCAAGCCGAGCAAGGCACCACCGCTGTAGCGCCGGTGGTCGACGCGTGACTTGAACCGCTTGAGCACCGGCAACGCGACCAGCGCGGCCACGCGTGTCAGCGGCGTGCGGCTGAACTCCTCGCGGATCATCTGCGTGAGCATGCCCGCCAGGCCCTCGGAGGTCTTGAGCGCCACGTTGCCGACGAAGCCGTCGCACACCACGAGGTCGGTGGTGCCCTTGAAGATGTCGTTGCCCTCGACGTTGCCGTGGAAGTTGATCTGCCCCGCCGCGGCGGCAGCGCGCAGCAGTTCGCCGGCCCGCTTGATCGTCTCGCTGCCCTTGATCGCTTCCTCGCCGATGTTGAGCAGCCCGACGCTGGGGTCCTCGTTGCCGTCAAGTGCGCTGACCAGCGCGCTGCCCATCACGGCGAACTGCAGCAGGTGCTCGGGCTCGCAGTCGACATTCGCACCCAGGTCCAGCACCTTGGTGAAGCCACCTCGGGCATTGGGCAGCAATGCGGCGATGGCCGGACGGTCGATGCCCGCGAACGTCTTGAGCACGTAGCGCGCGACGGCCATCAGGGCACCGGTGTTGCCCGCCGACACACAGGCGTCGGCCGCCGAATGGCCGCTGTCGTCGGCCTTGAGCTGGGCGATGGCCACTCGCATCGACGAGTCGCGCTTGCGGCGCAGCGCCACCTCGACCGCGTCGTCCATCGACACCACCTCGGTGGCCACGACCCGGCTGCAACGCGCCCAGCCGGCGGCCGGCGCCAGCGCGGCTTCGGTGCCCACGAGCACGAGGTCGGCCAGCGGATGTGCGTCCAGGAATGCGCGGCAGGCCGGCAACGTGACCGAAGGGCCATGGTCGCCGCCCATGCAGTCGACGGCCAGCCGCACGCGCGCCAGCGGTTGGAGGGAGGTGTAGGCAGCAGACACGGATCAGTCGAACAACGACGAAGCCCGGCCGCGCGCTGGACGGGGCCGGGCTGACAGTTGGTGCATCAACGCCGGCCGGACGATGGCATCACCGTGCCGCGGCAGATTGATCTTGGCAAGGGGCCGTGCGGCATTGGCAGGCGCGGCTCGCCGCAGCGGGACGCAGGCGCAAACGCGCACGGCTCTACCCTCGGGCTGCGCCCTGCGGGCGGCCCAGCGGGCTCACGCGTCCTGCTTGGTCTTGAGGACCTTGCGCCCGCGATAGAAGCCGGTGGGGCTGATGTGGTGACGCAGGTGGGTTTCGCCCGTGGTGGACTCGACGGCAACGCCTGGCACCGTGAGCGCATTGTGCGAACGGTGCATGCCACGCTTGGAGGGCGACTTCTTGTTCTGCTGGACGGCCATGGAAAGACTCCTGATCGGAAACCGCGGGCACAGTCGGCGGTCCCAAGTTGCACCATGGGCCCAAACCGACGAAGGCACGTCGCAAGGCCAAGCAGGGCACTGATGTAGGCCGGCGCGCGCCGCGGGCTGCAAAGCAACTGGCACGCTGCACCTGGCCAACCGAGCACCTGCCACCCAACCCCATGGGTTCGGCGGGCCCGCAACGCGGCACGCAATGCCACTGCGGAAAAGCGTCGGAGTGTATCACGATCCTCTCCGTCTGGGCCACCGTTGCCGCGTGCCACACGACGTACCGCCACCCCGGTCAGCTCGGCGTCCGACGCTTCAACCCCTGAAGGGCGGCAAACGGGTGCGGTGGGGCCTCTTCGGGAACATCATCTGGCAACCCCTCATCGGTGTTGATCGGCAGGGGCTGCGGGCAGTGTTCGTGCCGCGGCACCAGTGGCAGCGCCAGCAGAAACTCGTCCTCGACCAAATCCTGGAGGTTCAGGGATCGGGTCAGCGCCAGCACGTCATCTTCGAGCTCGGCATCCAGTGCCTCTGCCTGCGACTCGTCGCGCACGAACCGGATGCGTCGATCCACAACCAGCGGCAGCGACAGGGGTTGCAGGCAGCGCTGGCACGCCATCCACACGCTGCCAAGCGCTCGCAGGTGCAGCCAGGTCTCAGGCTCGCCGCCTCGCACCGGCACGAGGCTGCCCGTGGCGGACCACTCGAATTCGCCCGCAGGGGCGTCCGCCGGCAGGGTCTGCAGCTCGTTCAGTCGCCCCAGCTCCTCGGCAGGCCAGCGACCGCGCAGCAAGCCGCCTTCGGCCGCCAGCGCGGCCACGTCCAGCCGTCGCGGGTCATGCACACGGGGTTTCATCGCCGCCAGTGTACGGTCGACAGGGGTGGAGGCAGACCTCATTGGACAATAGCGCGATGACTGCGCTGCGCCCTCCCCTCATCCTCGGCTCGACTTCCCGCTACCGGCGCGAACTGCTGGAACGGCTGCGATTGCCTTTCGAAGCGATTGCCCCCGCCGTCGACGAGACCGTGCGGCCGGGCGAAGCTGCGGCCGACCTGGCGCTTCGACTGGCCTGGGCCAAGGCGCACGAGGTATCCGCACGCCACCCCGGTGCAGTGGTGATCGGTTCGGACCAGGTGGCCGACCTCGACGGCGTGCCCCTGGGCAAGCCGGGCAACCGCGAACGCGCAGCCGCGCAATTGCGGCGGATGAGTGGGCGCGCCGTTGTCTTCCAGACGGCGGTGGCCGTGGTGCGCGGCGATACCGGCTATGCGCAGGCCCATGTCGTGCCCGTGACCGTGCGGGTGCGCACGCTCGGTGACGAAGAGATCGCCTTTTACCTGGACGCCGAACAGCCGTTCGACTGCGCCGGCAGTGCCAAAGCCGAGGCATTGGGCATCGCGTTGCTGCAGGCAATCGAGTCGGACGACCCCACCGCCCTGGTGGGCCTGCCTCTGATCCGCACCTGCCAGATGTTGCGCGAGGCCGGCATCGACCCACTGCGGCCGGCGGCGACCGCCTGATCAGCCCATGTCCACCGCACCCGTACCTGCACAGCCAACGGAAAAGCGATCGCCGGCCGCTGCCGTGCAACGCTACGGCCGCTTGTGGCTGGTGCCCAACACGCTGGACCTTGGCACTGGACACGATACGCCGCTGGACCAACTGCTGCCGCATGTCGTGATCGAGCGTGCAGCAACGCTCGGACACTGGGTGGTCGAGAACGCCAAGTCGGCCCGCTCGCTGCTCAAGCGCGTCGACGCTCTGGTGCCGCTGGCGCAGCCGTTGCAACAGGTGCAGATCACCGAACTGCCCCGTCCACGCAAGGACGGACGCGCCGATGCCGACGCGCAGGCTTACGACCACCTGCTGCGGCCGGCGCTGCTCGGGCACGAGCTGGGCCTGTTGTCGGAGGCCGGATTGCCAGCGGTGGCCGACCCCGGGGCGCTGCTGGTGCAGGCAGCCCACCGGCACGGCGTGATGGTCGAACCGATGTCCGGACCCAGTTCGCTACTCATGGCTCTGGCAGCGAGCGGCCTGAACGGTCAGAGCTTCGCGTTCGTGGGCTACCTGCCGGTGGACGCCGGTGCCCGCGCCGCGCGTATCCGCGAGCTCGATGCCCTGTCGCGCCGATCGCACCAGACCCAGTTGGCAATCGAAACGCCCTATCGCAACGCCGCGCTGCGCGCGGCACTGATCGAGCACTTGCAGCCGAGCACCCAGTTGGCCGTGGCCAGCGGGCTGACGCTGGCCGGGGGAAGCTGCATCAGCTGGCCGGTGGCGCGGTGGCGCCGCGAGGCGCCGATGCTCGACGACCGCCTGCCGGCGGTCTACGTCTGGCTGGGCTGATCAGCCGCGCCCGCCGCCGAGCAGTGCCGCGACCTTGCGCTTGACGCGAACATTGCCGCCCGGCGGTCGCAGGGCCGGCGCCTCAGGAGCAGAGGGCGACATCCGTGCGGAACCCGCGGCCGACTCGGCCGCCGGCTCATAGGGCTGGTCGAAAATCGGGTCCTGCGCAGCCCTGCCCGTCGACACGCGCATGCGTGGCGCTTCGTCATCGCGCCGGGTCGGGCGCTCGTCGTCATCGCGGCGCGGCCGGCGCTCGTCGTCTTCCGCATCGCGCCGCGGGCGGCGGCGCGGCCGGTCGTCTTCGAGCTCGAAGGCCTCGAGGTCGAGCTTCTTCTTCAGGAGTTTTTCAATTTCGACCACCAGCCGGCCATCTTCGCGGTCGACCAACGTGATGGCCAGCCCCGACGCGCCGGCGCGACCCGTGCGGCCGATGCGGTGCACGTAGTCCTCGGCATTGAACGGGACATCGAAATTGAACACCGCGGGCAGGTCGGCGATGTCCAGGCCGCGCGCGGCCACGTCGGTGGCCACGAGCAACTCGACATCGCCGCGCTTGAAGGCATCGAGCGACTTCAAGCGCTCGTCCTGCGACTTGTCGCCGTGAAGTGCGGCTGTCTTCAGCCCATCGCGCTCGAATGAACGCGCCAGCCGGGCCGCACCCAGCTTGGAGTTGACGAAGACGATGGCCTGGCTGAGCTCGCGCTCGCGCAGCACCTGCCGCACCGCGCGGCGCTTGTCGTCCTCGTCGATGCGGTAGAAGTGCTGCTCGACGGTGGATGCGGTGGCATTGGGTCGCGCCACCTCGACGGTGACCGGATCCTGCAAGTAGCTCTGCGCCAGGCGCTTGATCTCGGGCGAGAAGGTGGCCGAGAACAGCAGCGTCTGCCGCTGCTTGGGCAGGTAGCTCAGGATGCGCTGCAGATCGGGCAGGAATCCGATATCGAGCATGCGGTCGGCTTCATCGAGCACCACATATTCGACCTGGTTGAGCACGCAGTTGCGCGCTTCGATGTGGTCGAGCAGACGGCCAGGGGTGGCCACCAAGACCTCGATGCCGCGCTTGAGCTCGGCCGTCTGCGGCTTCATGTCGATGCCGCCGAACACCACGGTGGAGCGCAGCTGCGTGTGCTTGGCGTAGGTCTGCACGCTCTTGGCCACCTGGTCGGCCAGCTCGCGCGTGGGCGTCAGCACCAGCGCGCGCACCGGGTGACGTGCGGGTGACATCGACGCGCTCTCGTGTGCGAGCATGCGCTGCAGCAGCGGCAGCGTGAACGCCGCCGTCTTGCCGGTGCCGGTCTGTGCCGCCCCCATCACATCACGCCCGTCCAGGACGATCGGGATCGCCTTGGCCTGGATCGGGGTCATCGACGTATAGCCGGAGTCGGCCACCGCGCGCAGCAGCTTGGCGTCGAGCGCGAGGGTCTCGAACTTCGGTGCCGGCCCAGGTTCGGCGGTGGGGATGGAATCGGTCATGAACTGTGGATTATCCCGCACACCGGCGTCAGGTATGCGACAGTGCCCCAGCCCCCTATAGGGGGTGCCTCGCGCGGTGAACCCGCCGCCTACAATCCGGCGCCGATGAAGATCCTGCTGTTGGGTCCAGATGGACAGGTGGGCTGGGAACTGCGCCGTGCGCTGGCGCCTCTGGGCGAGGTGGTGGCCGCCGGCAGGGCCGACGGCGCCGATCTGTCGCAGCCCGAAGCGCTGCCCGCCCTGGTGGCGCGCGTGGCGCCGCAGGTCATTGCCAATGCCGCGGCCTACACCGCGGTCGACCGCGCGCAGAGTGAGCCGCAACTGGCCCGCACCGTCAACGCGCAGGCACCGGGCCTGCTGGCGCGGGCCGCCGCTGCCAGCGGCGCCTGGCTGCTGCATTTCAGCACCGACTACGTGTTCGACGGCTCCGGCAACGAGCCGCGCGATGAGCAGCAACCGGTGGCGCCGCTTTCGGTCTATGGCCGCACCAAGCTCGAAGGCGAGGAGCTCATCCGCACCAGCGGCTGCCGATACCTGATCCTGCGCACGAGCTGGGTGCATGCCGCTCGCGGCCAGAACTTCGCCCGCACCATGCTGCGCCTGGCTGCCGAGCGTGACCAATTGCGCGTGGTCGATGACCAGGTGGGCGCGCCCACCGGCGCCGACCTGCTGGCCGACCTCTCGGCCCACCTGCTGCGCGTGGCCCGTGCCCGCCCCGACGTGAGCGGCACCTACCACGCCTGCGCGGCCGGCCACACCAGCTGGTGCGGCTATGCGCGCCATGTGATCGGCTGGGCAGCGGCCCGAGGGCAGCCGCTGCGCACGACGCCTGAGAAGGTGCTGCCCATTGCCACGGCCGAGTACCCCCTGCCTGCTCCGCGTCCACTGAACTCGCGCCTGGACACCTGCAAGCTGCGCACCACGTTCGACGTCGTGCTGCCACACTGGCAGGCCGGGGTCGAACGCATGCTGGCCGAGATGCTCGACCTGCCCCTGACCGTGCCCACTGCCACCCCCACCCGATGAAATTCCTGCCCACCACCCTGCCCGGGGTTGTCATCGTCGAACCCGCCGTGTTTGGCGACGATCGCGGCTGGTTCATGGAAAGCTACAACCAGCAGCGCTTCGTCGACGGGCTCGCATCGCTGGGCCTGCCGGCACCCAGGCCCTTCGTGCAGGACAACGAGTCGCATTCGCGCGCCGGAGTGCTGCGCGGGTTGCACTATCAGTTGCCGCCGCATCCGCAGGGCAAGCTGGTGCGCGTGGTCCAGGGCGCGGTGTGGGACGTGGCCGTGGACATCCGGCGCCACTCGCCGCACTTCGGCCGCTGGGTGGGCGTGGAGCTCACGGCCGAGAACCGGCGCCAGCTGTGGATTCCCGAGGGTTACGCCCATGGATTCGTCGCGCTGGCCGACGACACCCGTTTCCTGTACAAGACCACCGACGTCTACGCGCGCGACTGCGAGCGCGCCATCGCCTGGAACGATGCCACACTGGCCATCGCATGGCCGCTGCCTTGCGGCCCGCTGCTGGCGCCCAAGGACGCAGCTGCGCCGGCATTTTCCCAGGCCGACGTTTTCGACTGACCCACCCCGAAGCCGCCCGGAACCCGCCCTTGAACACACGCCCGCGCTACGAACAGATTCGACAGGCCCTGCAGGAGCAGCCGGGCACCTGGCTCGTCACCGGCGTGGCCGGCTTCATCGGCAGCCACCTGCTCGAGCACCTGCTCGGCCTGGGGCAGACCGTCGTGGGCCTGGACAACTACGCCACCGGGCATCGGCATAACCTCGATGATGTGCGCCAACGCGTGGGCGAGGCTGCCTGGACGCGCTTTCGGATGATCGAGGGCGACATCCGCCGCCTGGCGGACTGCCAGGCCGCCTGCCATGGCGTGCGCTGGGTGCTGCATGAAGCCGCGTTGGGCTCGGTGCCGCGTTCGCTGGCCGACCCCATCACCACCAACGAAGTGAACATCGGCGGCTTCCTCAACATGCTGGTGGCGGCCCGCGATGCCGGCGCGCAAGGCTTCGTGTATGCCGCAAGCAGTTCCACCTACGGCGACCACCCCGGCCTGCCCAAGGTCGAGCATGCCATCGGCAACCCGCTGTCGCCCTATGCGGTGACCAAGTACGTCAACGAGCTTTATGCGTCGGTGTTTGCGCGCAGCTACGGCATGCACACCATCGGGCTGCGCTATTTCAATGTGTTCGGCCCCCGGCAGGATCCGCAGGGCGCTTATGCCGCGGTGGTGCCGCGCTGGGCCGCCACCATGCTCCAGGGCCAGGCCGTCCAGATCAACGGCGACGGGCTGACCAGCCGCGACTTCTGCTATGTCGACAACGCCGTTCAGGCCAACCTGCTGGCGGCCATGGCCACCGATGCAGCGGCGTTCGATCAGGTCTACAACGTGGCCGTGGGCGACCAGACCAGCCTGAACGACCTGCAGGCGCTGCTGGCAGCCGAGCTTACACAGTGCCGGCCCGGCGTGGTGGTGCCACCCCCCGTGCATGCCGGTTTC
>Ga0154020_10001521_pt1 | contig 28552 bp, 25 predicted proteins | sample Klosneuvirus_201_FD_109709 | JGI IMG/M metagenome (GOLD analysis project Ga0154020, IMG submission 109709) | Active sludge microbial communities from wastewater, Klosterneuburg, Austria - Klosneuvirus_20160825_MG | ecosystem: Engineered > WWTP > Aerobic digester > Activated sludge | place...
AGTATTAAACATGCTGCTTGTTTTTCATTTCTGGATTTACTGATTTGATCGGTTTGCAGGCTCGTATAAGTTTTAATTCCCTTTTGTTTGTAATACTCAAGTCCACCCGTTCGATCTTCGTGCGAATGAGTAGCAACACAAATCACTACATTTTGATTATGCCTGATTTTAATGCTGTCGAGTAAGGGTTGAAATTGAGTGGTATCCCAGGGTGTGTCTATGAGTACTACACCATCATGAGTTACTACATACATACCATTGGAAGGAAATGGTGTTCCCTTGAATTCCCGATACGTGGTAAACACATAAAAGTCCCCATTGAGATGTGTTATATTTAACCTATTATTTTTCGTCTGACCAAACAGTTGAGCGAAACAAATAAGGCCAAATATCAATGCTGTAAATGTTCTCATTGTATATGGTTTTATAAAATTAGCTGTAACCATTCAATATCCTAACCAAAAATACAATAAACTTTAAATTTTATTATTTTTATTATCCTTAACAGACGAATTCAATTCTATCAAAGATTATATAAAACGAAAAACGATTTAACACTGTAGAAGAGGAGTCAAATAACAGACTACGAATTATTTATTTTGTGACCTGATATGCTCTATTTATAAAAACTTGTTCAACACTTTTTATTAAGTTTAAATATACATTTCACTTTTTTGCTGAAACAAATTTCATGACTGAGTTCTCTACAGGCTCCAGATTATTGATATAATCATAAATAGCTCCCAAGTCATCAGCTGTCATGCCAGCATACATAGTCCATGGCATTGGTGTTTGAAATTCTCCGAGATTGACACGGCTCAGCTTATAGGAACTATCTGAATACATTTTAAATTGTGTAATAAATTTTTCTTTTGACCAACTTCCAATTCCTGTTTCTTTGTCAGGTGTGATATTGGATGATGTCGTTACAGAGCCATCCTGCAATTTGAATTCAAACCCTCCAGCAAATCGTTTTCCTACAAATTTTCCTTTATCTTGTTTTGTATGACAATCCATACACCCAGAAGCTGTAACTAAATATTTACCATAATTAATTGTATTAGAAACTGAAGGAATTGCTGTGAATGCTGCTTTCTTTGGAATGGTATTAATAATTAAATTCATCGGAAAATCTGAGCTTGATTTTTCTGGTTCAAATTCTATAGGAGCTAAACCTTTGATGTATGCTATAACAGACTCTATATCTAACTTGTCCAACTGGCCGAAATTATGATGCGGCATAACTGAAAACAAAGCTCTGCCATCTTTTGATACACCTGTGGTAATGGCTCTAAAAATTTCACCATCAGTCCAATCCCCTAAATGATGAGGCGTAATATTACTTGCAATATACTTACCAGGGAACCCAAGTTTTTGGTCAAATATTTCGCCACCTTTTCCCTCGGTTCCAATAATCGGAGGTCCTGAAAACAAAGTCCAATTTCTTGTGGAATGACAGTCCATACATACCATAACATGATTAGCCAGGTACTTTCCATGCTCTACTTTTTCTTTTGTCAATTCAATTTTCATATCGGGTGACTTACCCACAGAAGGCAACATGATTTTTACGTAAGTAAGCAGTAATGCTATGAGCAAGACGGCAAGACCTAAAACATAAGTAGCAATCTTAACAACTTTTTTCATAATACTTTTTGTTTTTTGTAATCTTTATAAATAAAAAAAGCCCACAATACACCTAATAATTGGATTCCGGAATAGGCCAGAATGTTAGAAAGATTATCATGATTATAGGTATGCTGAATTACATTTTTATACATGAAAAAAAACGGGACACAAACTAATATTGAACTTATTCTCAGCCAGGTTGGGAAAATTTTACAAAAACTAATAAGAAACAAAGAAGGAACTAAAGGCAAAATAATAGAAGCCATTATTTCTTCATCAATGGCATTGGTTTTACTGGAAGCAAATGACACGCCATAAGCTATTCCAAGCATGACAAATCCAGCTTCCGCTATGTCTTGATCCTTGTTGCCAAGATATACACTTGCTAATGCGCTTGCCATAATCGCTAGTGAATCACCTGCTTGCCAAAAAGTCATTTGGGCATAACTTTGAGGAGAAAAAAAAGAACCTAAAAGACCAAAAATAAAATTTAAAATAAAGCCAATAACCATGATTACTAATAGAAGCTTAGTTTCCTTTTTATTATCCATAACATTTAATATTTATTTATTAACTAAAATAAATTTATTTCTTAGCATAGCGTAACCCATAACTATGGCCCAGATCGGAGCAAGAATTAGAAAGAGATTAAGTGCAGTCTCAGCTAAGATTTGTATTTCAAATATATTTCCAACACCATCCAAAAGTGATGTTACACCAACGATAATCGTAAACCATCTCAATAGGTATTTATCTCTCAAAATAAAAATTCCAATACCTACAAACCACACACCACCTAATATGGTATCCAACAAATTCCATAATCCACCATATACCATTTGAGAAAATGTGTCGAATAATAATTTGATAGTTTCTTGTTGCTCAGGTGAAGCGGCGGGAAACTTAATTAAGAATGAGGGCCAAGTAACAGCAAGTATTGCTGCACCAATTGCCCCTAATAATATATAAGATGTTCCACAAAATGTAATCAGGGTTCTCCATCCAGTTATGTCACGAAGCCATTCGTTCATTAAAAACAATGCAGGTAATAGCAATAAATAATACCCAAATATATCTGAAATCATACTCCACCGAAGCATCCCAATATGGACATTGGGTATTGAAAAAATAAGAACAGGATTGGAAAAAAAATCAAAGTTGAAATTGACTGAACCAGCTACTAAAAAATAACTTACAAAACCAATTATACCAGATAAAATAGTAATCCAACCAACGGTGTTTCTAAAGTTATTGTTAATTTCCATTTGCTTGAGGTGTATTTACTGAAATAAATAATCGATGCGAATTTCGCCTCAAGGCATTTGTCAGAATTGTATAATTCGGACATTTTTAAATTACCTTATAATATGTCCCGGCAAATCAGAAATGGATGCTTTATATTCTTTAGGGGTTAGATTAGTATATGATTTGAATTCTCTTATAAAATGAGATTGGTCATAATACCCAGCATCCAAACCAATTTGAGTAAGTGATAAATCTGAAGTGTGCAATAATTTTAAAGCTGAAAGATATTTATTGTATAGTATAAATGTTTCTGTATTCATTCCTAACCACTCTGTAGACAATCGCCTCAATTGTCTGTCAGAAAAATGTACTTCATGACATAATTTACTTACTGTAAGGTCTTTTAATTTTTGAGAATAAAATAAATGATGAATTTGATGTAATGATTTAATACTATTTGAAACAGAAATTCTTCGATAAATCCAATTCATTATGGTCTCTACCTGTTCCTTGAATGTCTTTTTAGTAAATAATTGATTAGATAAGCTATTCAATGATTGACATATTTCAGAACCCTCCACAACATTATTATTAAATTCCTTGGAAGATATATTGAACAAAATTTTAAGTCCCAAGGCGTTCAATTGAATACCTAAAAACACCAGTTGGCCTTTTTTCAAAAGACTGAATGGCTTAAAGTTGATACCATTAATGAAACATGAAGGCAGTATTTTTTTTACTTCTAAAGTATCATTACTATATATGATGTCCTCTGAAAGGTTAAAGATTATTTCTACAGTTCCTTTTGGCAGTATAGTCTCTGTCCTTTCATGAATATTAAATTCACACAGTCGCCAAATACTAATGACAAAGTGCTTTTCCGTCTCACCCACAGGAAAATATATGTCTGCCGAGTTGGTCATCTTTTTATTTTAAGTCATGAGATTTACTTATTTTAGTTTTCAAAGTTAAAATCTTTTTTGGGTATTTCGATTTATTTCTTGAAGAAGGGTTAGGTGATGTGCCTTATCTAAGGCGATCTGGGGATTTGTCGTCACTCGGGAAAGGTTGAATGGTAATCAGGTGATCGGGTAATCAGTCGCAAGTGGGGAAAGGTTGAATAGTGATAGGGTCATCAGTAGTCAGTCATCAGCTGAAAAAAAAGGTAATCGGTGATTAAGTAATCAGTCGTCAGTTGGGGGGAATAAAGTATATTTTAATCCTCAGGGAATTTGCCAAAAGAGTTTATCATTATTGGTTTTAATTTTAATCCAGGTAGTATTTGTTTTTTCATCTTTATTCTCCGACTTGTCTGGGGATTGCTTATAATAATCTAAAGGAAGTAGTTGAATATAATTAAAAACTCTGCCGTTTTCTACAGTCTCCATGTTGTATTCACTTACTACCGGACATTCCAATAGGTATAGATTCTTTGCCATATAATTCATTAGGTAATATTCTTTCGTTTGAAGATTCCGATTGTTCCAATTGGCATCTGGGTTTATGATTAAAGTTTGGTTTTGGATTATCCGGGTACGCACTTCTTCAATACTCAATAATTCTCCATGTTCGTTCATTACATAAGCATTGAAGGTAGGATCTATCCAAAGCCATTTTTTAAGCGTTTCGGAATAAACGGAATTAATCACATGACAATCATTATCTATTTTCAAACTGTCTTTAGGGAGGCAGGTAACTATTCTTGATTTTATGCCTAAAGATAAATAGCATTCATTTAAAACAGTAGCAAGTCCTCTACAATTTAATCCTCTGTTGTCGCGCTTACACTCGGCTATCATACTCATTGCATTTTTGACAACCGGGTTGTTATGATTGCCGTCATGTGGAATTAAATTGTGCATCCAATGCAACAGGTTCAGTATTTTTAAAACATCTGTCCCTTTCCCAGCAATGCTGTCCAGATTCAATGCACTACGCAAATCCTTTAAATTTTGATTTTCGCTGGATTGATAAGTAAAGCTTGGAAGCAGTCTGTTGTCATTACGATTGTATTGATCTGCTTTTTTTAAAATGTACAGATAGTCGCCAATGCTCCTAAGATAATTATTGAGATCAAGAAATTCTTTCTCTTTGCGGATGTTATCTAGATCAGAGTCCTCTTGAATGTGTTGATAATTCGTATAGCCAGCGTCAATGGATTTCTTGAGATTTGCTATGGCCATCTTTTTGTTGCCCAATAACGAGTGGGTACAACTTAGATTGTAATACGCTCCACTAAGATACCTAGAAAAATTCTTTTTTTCGTTCGTTGATAATTTGTCGTATTTTGATAAAAAGTCAGTCAATAAATTATTGTAAGTATTTACGTCTCTTTGTTCGTATGCAACAATAAACAAACTGTCTTGCCTAATGGCAAACTTCTCAAACATGTCGCTCACACCTTGTCCAAATGCAATGGACGTAGTGAGCAAATAAATACATAAAAAAAGTGGTCGAAATTTCATGGGTTAATTTGATTTTTGTCCTTTTGTTTAAAGTTCGTTTTGTACTAAAAGCTAGATATTGCCAGAAACTTAATATGAAAAATATTAGATCGTTTAACTGGTAGCGCAATATGAGTTAGCTAAGCATAAATTATAACGACCAATTCTAATTCCTATTATTGTTCAAATAAATATTCTTTTTATATCCAATGAATAGTGATTTTGACAAATTTCACTACGTGTAATGGATTGGAACTTGAGGCCCTTGAATGTATCTTTTAATTTGTTGGCTAAAGCCAAGTTACCAAGCAAGTTACCAAGTAAGATACCAAGCAGGCTCCTAAGTACGTTTCCAAGTATCCTTAGGAGTGCAATATATTTTATCCCTTCAGGACTAAGAACTGAATGGGTAACATTAATCCAAATAAAAATAGTAATCTTTATTAGCATCCAATGCCTTCGTCAACTTGTTGAAATTTTCTGTTGTGGGTGCTAGGTTAATATATTTGTCAATGATGGTTCTATTTCGGTAAATAATAAATGTATTTTCAACATTGGGGTTCAACTTATTGAGGTAAATTTCGCTTGCTGTGTCAGAAAAAGAGGGAACAAAAGTCAAGGCCAATTTTTTTAAATATAATTCACTGCCCAAATGTTCTAAGTCTTTTTGGCGTGTGTCCTTAGTATAGTTAAGGCCGTTGCCATATACGAAATAGGCTTTCAAGTATTTGTTTCTTTCTACACTTTGTTGTTCCAAAAAGCTCAACCATTTTTTAATGTCATTCCAATTCGGATGGCGACCAACAAAATAAATGATACCGTGATAGCGACCATATTTACACACAGGACAGGCTCTGGATCCTTGGTCGGGACCATAGGCATGATATGGGATAAAGGAAGGCTGGTCTTCACCAATTTGAAGTCCTGATTGAAATTTTGTTTTCAGGGTTTCGGGATAGTTTGGAATGTTAAGACCCAAAATAATATTGTTTACTGCGATTTGCAGGTCGTCCTTTGTATAAGATCTTAAAATACCACTGCCGCCTCGATTAGGAAGTTTTTTTCGCTTTTCTGCTGTCAATAATGGATCATCGTCAAAAACAAATTCGTCAATGTAATACTCTTTATCTATGTTTGGTTCTTTTATGGAAGGATGAATATGTGCTTCAAACTTACTGTTTGGATAGGGTGCAGGCCTAACCGTGTAGATGGCATATTTTCCATTGGAATCTGATTTTACCCAACCACGAATGTAGCCATGTCGAACTACTCTCGGGTCTAATGCTTGATTGCCAGAATACACGCCATTTATATCTGTATGATAATAGTAAAGTATGACATTCGGTGCCGGAGTTATTCCATCTAACTTATAAATGGTTCCGGTTATTAAAAGTTTTTGCCCTTTTTGTGGCCATCCAGCACTGGTATCTATGGCATTGATGTGTTCAGGCATGCCAATATACATAAACTCGCCATTTTCAAATGGTCCACCCACCATGCCGACTTTGTCTGAAGCAGTTTTGGAGTTTGTTTTTGGCTGTCCAGTACAGCAAGTAAATAAAGCAGACAATATGATTAAAGGAATAATATAAGATTTAGGTTCCATCACTTTTTTTTGCAAATTTCGTTTGTGGACAGCACTAAATTAACGGATATGTTGTAAGCTGAGGTTATTTTGTGGTAAGCTGATGAGTTTTGTTAAACTGGTTTTTGAAATCCGTTGCATAATTTCTACTAAGTCGAAGTTGCACATTATTTTTCAATGTCAGATCATAATCACCATTAAGTCTGGTAGTATAACTTACTACCCTATCAATATTTACAATCGTTGATTTGTGTATCCTAACAAATTGGTTTGGATTCAATCTGAAGGAAATAGATTTCAGCGGTTCAGTATGCAGGTATTTTTTACCATCAAGATGCAGCGTAATGTACGGTGGGTTAGCAGAACAATATAAGATTTCGTCAACAGCAATATGGTGCTTTTTATTGCCTTCAGATACTATGAGCGTATTTATGTATTGGGTACTGGCACTTTCCTTTTGAGATTCAGAAACGGTTTCGTTCGGATGTGTTTTATTGGTGAAAAACTGAAATACTAACACAGGGATAGTGTAAAACAACACCAAAAGATATACATACTCAGATATGGCATATCTTAATGTTTGTTGAATGGAATAAGTATGGTAATAAAACATCTTTGAAAGCATCCAAACTAAGAGGGGAAACGCCAACAGATGAATAAAGATGGGCAGTGAGATTACTGCTAATTGAAATCCAATGTGTATTGATTTCTTATAGCTAACAACAACATATTGCAAAAATAATAAGGGTGCAAACAGCCACCAAAAAGAACTGAAGATCAATGATTCTGAAAAATAGTATGCCGTATCTTTTAAGTCCGACCTTAAGAAATCTTGAGTCATCGTCAATACTATAAAAACGAAAACCATTTGTAGCAAAACATAAGCAACACGGCTATCGAGTGTTTTGAATTTTGGTATTAGTAGATTGTTCATAATTGTGGTGTGATGTTAATCGGGTTTTACATTTCAATGGTTATGATTTGTCAAGATCAAGCAAGATGGTGTTTAAACGCTAATTGTAATTAATTTATTTTTTATGTGTTTATTTCGAATTGCTCTGCATGTTGTGTATTGCGATAATAGGATCATGCTGGTGTGTTTTTTTGTTGGCTAAAGCTAAGTTACCAAGCAAACCACCAAGCAAGTTACCAAGCATGAACTAGAAGCTCGCTTAGGTTAAAAAATGGACTAAGGCTTAATATAGTCAACAATTGGAAAAACGTTATAAGTGAATGATAAAATAAAAAATATCTTAACTTCACGGTTTGAAAGCCGTATTAACATGTCGACAATTGCATTAATAAAATTATTGATCAACAGAATATCAGAGATTAATGATGTGTCATTATTAAATGCTGTAAATACGATACTTGACCACAAGACTCAAACGCAATCACTTGTTTTGACCCCTGAACAAAAAATGGAATTCATTGAATCTCAGAAAGAATTTGAATTAGGACTTTTCGTTGAACAAGCGGAACTTGAAAAAGAATTTAATAAATGGCATAACGATGCTGCATACATGATTCGGTAAATCCCTTAAAAATTAATCGTGAAATATTGGAACCATCCTGAATTATTGAAACAAGAAATGGAGGCCATCAGGCAAAAGTATCATCTCAAAATAACGCCGCTGAACCCAAACTAAATGTAATGATCCCAGATCAAACCCTTAATCATAAAATAGCTAGATAAATCTAAACTTTGATCTAAAAAGAAATAATATACAATACTTATTCTTTCAATAAGCAGAAAAACATACTACCTTTGAACGCTATTATGAAATAGTCACTCCTTCCAAATAAAAAGGTTGGTATGGATTGATGTTTGCAGCAATCAAAAAAACTTGTACGAGACCATCTATAAGAAATGGCAAATAAATGCACCTCAAAATGGAATGGCTATGATCTACTCTAGAGACTTTCGTAATTAGGCAAAAGACAAAAATATTTGAGTAATGAATACGACAATAAAAAGGACAAACTATAAGCTTTTTGAATGGATAGACATTTGTCATCCTGAAGCTGAAGACCTTAACCAAATAGCGCAGACGTACCATCTTGATTATTTTCAAATCAAGGATAGTCTTGATGTAGGACATTTACCAAAATTTGAAAAACTACCAACCTACAATTTTCTAATATTAAGGGGTTATACCGCCAAGGAACAAGATCGAGTTACTAATGTAAATGAACTATCTAACAAAATTGCTTTTTTTTATAATCAGGATAAAATAATTACGATTCACAGAAGCGAATTTGATTTTTTACATATGATTACGGTCGACTTTGAACAGTCATCTGATTTACTCATTTACATAGTTCATAAATTGATGCAAACTTTTGTTGCCCCATCACAGATATTGAGCAGGGAAATAGATGATATAGAGCACGCCATTTTTATTAAACACGACTCAAAAATATCAATGGAAGATTTATATTTCCAGAAAACAGAGACCCGAATTGCCAAAAAATTATTAGTCATCACTCAAAATATTATCAATCAAATTGAGGTCAATGAAAAATCAAAAACAGCATTACAAGACATAAAAGACCAATTGGTAAGTCTGATTTTGGTATTTGATGAAGTGTCAGAAGATGCAAACAACTTATTGAATACCTATTTATCAGTAAATACACAAAAGAGTAATGATGTGATGAAACTATTGACCATATTTTCTGCATTTTTCCTACCCTTAACATTTATTGCAGGCATATATGGAATGAACTTTGAAAATATGCCCGAACTCAAATGGCCTGCAGGCTATTTTTTGACACTTGGCGTCATGCTTGCAGTTGCAGTAATTATTTATTTATGGTTTAGGCGAAAGCATATACTTTAAAAAGATTCACCTATAGTTTTGAAGTCGAATCCGAAGGATTAATTTGTAAACTTTTTTTAGGACAAGAATCCTCCCCTTCCCCCTGTCGTCTTACGACTGAAGACTTTTTCCTCGATCACCTGATTACCTGATTACCCGTTCACCGATTACCTTCCTCGCTGTCGAATGACGACTGATGATTGACGACTTTTATTCTGACGACTGACGACCTTTTCCCAGATAACTTGATTACCGATTACCTGATTACCCGATTACCGATTACATCCTCGCAGTCGTCTGATTATTAATAACTAAATTATTTTTAAAATAAATACCTATAAAGTCCATGGAAGTTCATGACAAATAAGGATGAACACGCTTAATTAAGCTTTCCTAAAAGCCAGATTAAATAATTTAGGTAGTTCAGAATTTTTTTGCACTATTTGTACAGGACTATTCCAGGTGTATTCCACGAGTTATCCACGACTAATCCGAAATTTTTCTTGTCGTGAGCGAGAGGGCCTGTCGCGCTGTGGACAAGACGGCTAATTATGCCCGGAAGACGAGATAATCAATTAATGACATTTTACCTTAAATCTAAGCCTTAATTTATGTCAAATTCAGAAAAATCCCTACGCTGGTTTAAAAGTTCCCTACGTTCGTTTAAAAGGTCTTGACAAAAAGAGATGGGCATAATACCTTTGATTTTGTAAATTAAAAGAGTGAAATGATAAGACTTAGGCTGACTGATCCTATGGATTTTATAATTTAGATAGTTAGATGGTATTTGAAATGAAAAAAAGTGAATTGTATGTAATGGTCTTTAACATTTTAGCAATTGTTAGTTTTAGTGGTTGTTTTGATCCAGAAGATTGTCCTGATCGATTTCATGTACCTGCTGAAATAATTCCATATGAGAGAGAATATCACATTGGTGACACAATAAAATTTATTTCAAAATTTGAACGACATGTACATGAATTACAAACAGATAGAAAATATGATATGAATAATATGGTGTGGAATCCGAATGGAGGTATTTGGTTTTTGGATACAATTGGATATTCAAAAGTTTCAGATCACTTTCAACTTATATTACCCGCTAATTATCATGAGTACAATTCTAGTGAAGGATATAGTGTATTAGAAGGGCAATACGAATTTAGAAAAGATACATATTTATTAGAATTTATAATAATTCCAAAAAGAATAGGTAATTATTACTTTGAACATTCATGTGGAATTGGTCCAAACCATGGAGATGTAGATTTTCCTGGTAAATGTAAAAGAAATGGTTACGATGTCATTGTAGATATGAATTCTGGGCAAGATGGAAACATAGATATATTGAAATCAAGTAAAGATTCTTTATACAATACTTGGGTATTAGGAGATCCAAAAAGGAATTTCTATGATCGAGGTGGTTTTTGTTTTAGAATCATCCCATAAATTTGTAAGAAAATACCAATTCAATGAATATAGAATTTACGTCTGTTGTACATTTGGGCTAGTAGTTACATAACTGGACTGACTAAACAGTACACAAGGGTTTTAGATATAATATGGGAAATAGATAACCAATTGAATTGGTATTACATTGAATTTCCTGATCAAAATATGACTAGTATGCTTCAAACTTACCAACTATTAATTTGTGTAATATGAACATTACTTTGAGACTATTATATAATACAATTGTACGTACCTATAATGGGCACCAATCAGATAAATCTTGTTTAGATGTATCAGTCTATGGAAGCAGATACTTAGGTAAAGGAACTTACCCAACATCAATATCAATTACTCAGTCAGATATACAAAATATCTTTAGAGAAACTAATAAACTTACTTCTGGCCATAGAATAAAGGTTAGAGGTACTTGGTTTGGTTTTGGTATTAATGGAGTTCCTAGATTAATTCTTGATTAAAATAACCTAAGAAATGAAGGCGTTTAACAATGAGCACTTTCATTTCTATTTTAAATAATTAAGCAATGTGGTATAGAAAATTGTCTTCAACAAACTGTTTAATGTTTATAACAAATATAATACTAAATAGCCAATCAATAAATATTGGATTTGGTCCAATTTACACTTTGACAAATCAATCGACGCGTATGATTAATAGCACTGATGATTTTCAGAACACCACTTCACAGCTTAGAATAACTTATGAGCAATATTTTAAAGAAAAAAAATATTCCATATTTAGTTCACTTTCAAAATTTGAAGGACATACTTGGATAAAATTTAGCTATGGTAGTGTTCTATCAAAAGATGGATCGCCAACTCTTGGTGTAGGCTATACTGGTGTTGATCTTTATAGATTGGACTTTGGATTAAGTTACAACCTCATTAATAAATTTAAAAAATATTATTTTAAACCTCAGATTGCAATTGGAATTCTTAAGTCTTCCAGTAATAATCAAGATATTTATAGTGAATTAATTGAAATAAATGGACCGGATTACTATCAACTCGAGTTAATATCAGCTGAATCATACAATAATATTCAGCTCACCCCATTACTAGGCTTTTCAACAGGTTTTCTGTTTTGGAAAAAACTTGACTTAAACTTTAATGTTCAAGGTGTCATTGGCTTTAAAGCTTTTCAAAAAATGTTTTTCAAGTATAATTATAAGGGTACGCCTCAGGAAACAGCAATATTTGAATGTCGAGGTACTGGAATTTACACCACATTCAGTGTTGGTTACCGCTTCCTTTAACATTAACTTGTCCTAATTTCGTTAATTCTTGATTAACTAAATTAAATTATCAAAGGGGCGTTTCTAATATCCGTTCCTTTGATTTAATTAATAAAAAATAGTATGCAAAGTAGATTAATTTTAACATTTAGTGCAATTTTTGGAATTCAAGTCGCTTTAGTTGGTCAAACTTTCAATATTGGTTTTGGCCCAATTTACACCCTTACAAACCAATCGGCTCGAATGATTAACAGTAAAGAAGATTTCCAAAACACTGATTATCATTTTGTTTGTTCATACGAGCAGTATTTAAAAAGTAAAAAATTGTCAATTATAGCTCAGTTTTCCAAATATGAAGGCCATACCTGGATAAAATTTAGTAATGGATCAGTTATTGCTCCTGATGGTTTTCCAACTTTAGGTGTCGGATTTTCCGGAGTTAATAATTCAAGGATTGACTTATTATTTTCATATAATTTAATAAACTATCGTAAGTATTTCTATTTAAAACCTACTATAGGAATTGGACTTCAAATTTCAAAAGAAAATGGATCTGAGTACGGTGCATTTGAAAGACAAAATGGACCAGATTATGTAGAACTTGAACCAATTTCTGCAACAACAAACAATGTTACTCAAATTGTACCACTTCTTGGATTCAAAACAGGTTTTACATTATTTCAAAAATTAGAAATATCCTTATCAATAAATGGCTTGTATGGATTTAAATCCTTTCAAAAAATGTATTTCAAGTATGCATACAAAAGCGTAATACAACCTACTGCAATTTTTGAAGCAAAAGGTACTGGAATATACACTTCATTCAGTGTTGGTTATCGCTTCTTCAAACGTTAATTTGTCCTTAAATCGCTATACAAGATTACAAATAAAGCCTAAAATTATTAGGTATCAATAATTGGTAATCCTATTTAAACTATGCAAAGTTTAATACTAGAATTGAGGCTCATTTTTTCATCTTTTAGGCTATTGGAATTAATTTAAAATAGATCAATCTGAATTGTGACAAGCGCCAAAGTAAGTATTAGCAAAAGTAACAACTTTACTAAACTAGGTTTTTGAATGTTAGATCTTCACCCCAAATCAAAAAATTGAACTTGGGATATAGGATACTTTTTAGAGCATCAGTTTATTAAACAAACAACATTTTGGCTTAAATCTAAGCCAAAATTTAGACCAAAATTGGAAAAATACCTACGCTGGTTTAAAAGTTCCCTACGTTCGTTTAAAAGGTCTTGACAAAAAGGGATGGGTATAATACCTTTGATATTGTAAATTAAAAGATAGAAATGGTTGGCTATGAAATGGCTTTTTCAATAATTTCTTGAATTTAAATGACTTGATTATAAAATTCTAAAATTTGTAAAATGATACTGGATTTAACTGAGCATTGAATGATAAGTAGGGCTTTTACCTTACTGTTTAACATATTAATGGTTATCAGCATGGATAAAGAAAAATATCTAACAAATTGATTTACTGATACAATGAATTTCAGCATCAAAATATGGAGGATATGCTTCAATGAAGTATTCTTTATATATCTGATTACCGGGTGAAAAATTTGATCCGAAAGCACCTAAAAACTAAGTAGGACATCATTTTTTAATACTTTAACATGAGACATTTATTTTTATTATTAATTTTTATTTTTTTTGATAATGGGATATTTTCCCAAGCAGCCATATTTAGTTATTCAAATGGACCACTGAATCAGACTGTAGCTCAACAAACATTAATTACTCATGCTTCCACAATTCCTCATATTGGATCTATCCAATATATACAATTCAGCCCATTGTCCAGTATAGGATCAGGAAACATTATTAATCTAAATATTCCTACGGTATTAAATGGCAGTAATTTGCAATTTGAAATTGATGAAGTTTTATACGCCACTCCTAGCCAGTATTCCATTCAAGCTACAAGTTCTATTGGTTCTTTAACATTGTATTTAACTCCAGAAGGAATTGGAGGAGTAATTGATCTGGTTAATAGGAAATTTACCATTTATCCACTTGGTGGAGAAAGTGCGTTAATGTTCGAAAATAATATTTTTATTGATAATAGCAGCACTTGCGCTACTAATGGAACTAGCCACGACCTTAATCAAGATGTCGATTTTTGTCATGGTGATTGTGGGGCCGGCATTTTAGATGTACTAGTTCTCATATCACCAGAGGCTCATACTTGGTTGCAGGGCACTTACAACAATTGGGCATGGTGGTTTTTATTTACAGAGTCAAATAATATTAATTGGGCATTTTTTAATAGTGGAGTCCCAAATAAGTCTGTTAGAGTTACTTTACGCGAATTTACTCCAGATTTTGCATGGTCATTAAATCAATTTGTTGATAATAGGATAGATGAAGATTTAACAAATATTGGACAAAGTTCAAATGCGCAAAATTTAATGAACCAAAATAGAGCCGACTTAGTTGTTCTATTAACCGATAATGACTATGATGGACCAATTTCAACAGGAGGGCAAGGGGTCATCTTTGGTGCTGCAAATTCATTGGATCCATTTTCTAATAATAAGTTCTGTATCACACAAGTTCAAAATATTGATCCATCTCGATTCACAATGGCTCATGAAATTGCTCACCAGTTTGGTTGCAGACATAGTACTCCAATTGGTAATGGCTGTCAACATGGATTTAATATGCCAAACGGGAGAAATACCATTATGGCTAATGGAGCGGCAAATAATTCAAGAATACAACATTTTTCTAATCCAAATATAAATTTTATAGGTAATCCAACAGGTATAATTAATCAAAGAGATAATGCACAGCAAATTAGGGCTGCTTTTTGTGAAAGTGTAAATAATAATACTCAACCTACCTTTGCCACAAGTTTTTCACCAAACGAGAAAGTTTGTTTTGGAGAACCAGCCTATTTCACTTCCAGCGTTATTCAAGGCAGATGCCCATTACCGCCCGTGGGCACTTTAGGGGACTGTGGACTACCACCTTATATTTATGAATGGAGGGTTTCATCTACATTAAATTTTTCGAATAGTATAATAGTAGGTACGAATCCTGATCTAGAACTTGAAGATGTTGGATGTCCTTTTTTCTTTTTACGATTAACCGTCACTAGTGCCGATGGATTAATTGCAACTTATACAAGAAGGTTAAAATGCGTTAACGGACCATGCCCCAGGAATAAAACATTAAACTCAAATTTACCTCATAATGTTGAGTTATATCCAAATCCTGCCGAGGATAAAGTATTTGTAAAAATGAAGGCAGAAGAAATATTTCATTCTTTATCTTGCATTGATATTAACGGAAAATTCCATTCCTTAAATTACCAGCTCTCCGATGATCTAATTCAAATAAAAACAGATGAGCTCATTGGGGGTCTTTATATTGTTAAAATAAAAACAAATCAAGGTATCAAAAATTTAAAAATGATAATTAATTAATTTATTAAAAAATGAAGCAGCTTAAAGATTAAAATCTGTGTGCTGCTTTTAAATTTAATCTTATGAAGAAATATATTTGGAGCTTTATATTGTTGGGTTGTACCATTGCATGTGATAAAGATTGCCTAAAGAAAATGACGGATGATTGTGATATGCATAATTTAAAAATTATTGATCCAAAATGTATAGATCTTTCCAAATATACTATTAGACAAGATACATCTTTTCAATATGGATACAGTACTTGCATTAAGTCAATTCTTGGAAAAGGTGAAATTCAATGGACAGCTAATAATTCAATAAGAAAATTAATTGGAGGATACTATTTATCATTTAGCAATTATTCAGATTCTACATGGAGAGACTTAGAATATTGGGCATTTCTTCGTGAAGTCATTTTAATTAGAATTGATAAATTAAACATTTCTAAAAAATTTATTACTAATGAGACTCAATACAAAAATGATACGAGCTTGAACTATGGATTATATAATAAAAATTTTGATGATTTTTTTGGTGAGGCTAAATGGGAAATTGATATAAGCAAACAAAGCTATCTATCGATTAATAAAATTGATACCCTAAATTCAAATGATATAATAGTTTCAGGTGAATACGACTTAAATTTTAGACTTACAAAGCAAAGCGTAGATCCGAAGTTTCAATACGAAGAAATTATTAGATTTCGTTGTGGACAATTTAAGGTCAAGTTATTTTAATATTCACATTGTATCTACTGAAATGGATGTGATTTTTGTTCCAAGATTAAAATAAAAAACAAGAAATTGGTATACTTTGGTTTTATGAGGTCTTGATGGTTGTTAAATAGTATTATCTAGACCCATAATAGAAATAATCTAAACCCTACGAAGTTGATAAAGAAACTACATTTTGGTATTTTAGATTAGAATTCATCTAGTTAAGGTTTAGATAATGTCATCCAATTGGTGTGAGAAACCGGAAAATAACACCTTAAACACAATGAGTACGGCCCAAATCTGAACGGGTTAGTCAAGATAACACATTGAATAAACATTTATATTATGAAAACATTTAAGTATTTTTTATTTTTGTCAATTGTGACAACAATAACAATTTATTCTTGCAAGAAAGATGACCTTTTAGATCATCCAAATAATCTACTGGCATTAGAAGGGGCTTACCCTCCAATTATTTCTGGAAACGGAAATTATGATGAAGAAACTGAATCAACACCTACAATTTTAGGTGCGGTAAGGACGAATCCATATTCAGTAGAAGTTATGACTCAAGCATGGAACATGTTGTATCCAAATAATCAAGTTGTTAGTTTAACTCCAACTCACTTGTATGTAAAATTTTCACCTCATAATGCTGATGAACTTAAACTTATTGATCAAACTGGTGAAATGCTATATGATTATCCGTTGGAAAATGAAATGATTCAATTAGGAGATTATTATCCGCAGCCTGGAAAAGATATTCCAGATTATTGGGCTGTTGTATGCCCAGGATTCCAATCTCCAATATCTGGTTATCAAATCATAGCTCAACTTGTTATTCCGCCATACGAATCTATATTAACAAAAACTGCATTTGATTTAACTTCCAATATCTGGTCAACTCCAGAAGATCCAATAACTACACCACTACAAATTAATTGCGCTCCTGGTACACCTGACTTTCCTAACTGTCTTAATGCATTAAACAAACATTATGGCGATGGGCAAAATGGTGATGGTGATCCATGTTATCCATTTGTAGGAGGTGGAGGAGATATTATTAATAATGCTTGTGGATGTCCAGTCTACAGTGATCAACGCAAACCAGGTGGATGCGTGAAAGTAAAAGATGTAGAAAAAAATATTTTTCAAGGGGTAAGACGAGTAAAAATCATAATGAAAGATACTTGGTTTACTGAGGATGAAACCTGGACAGATGATAATGGATGCTGGAAGATTGATGAGCGATATCATGGCAAAGCTTGGATGTGGATTAAGTTTGTTAACGATAGGTGTAAAATTCGTGGAACAAAAGCGGGTTTAAATGTGCTAACTGGATGGATAGATCCTGTGAAAGATTATCTTGGTAAAATTAGAAGTGGTCCTCCTTATAATAACATTGAAGTTCGCTATGACATATGGCAGAACCAAGGTTCACAAGCCCATGTACATTGGGGTGCAGCAACAGTTAACAATGCCTTACATGAATTTCATGATTATTCACCAGTAGAAGGAATAAATACCCCACCAACCGTACTGGATATTTATGTAGGAAGAAACCATGCTTACGGTTATGCAATAATGTCAAGTCAATATTTAATTTCTAATACGGCATTCTCATTGCTATTACTATCTACTCGCTTTGTTAGTCCTTTCGATCCTTTGCTTATTTTAGTCGGAAATAATGCTCTCAGAAGGTATTTGCCAGATGTTTATATTGGAATTAATTTCAAATCTTCTGATAGATTGAAATTATTAGCTTATCATGAAATTGCTCATGCTTCGCATTGGACTAAAGCAGGTACTTCATTTTGGAATGATTTGGTAATTACAGAAGCAACAAATAATGGACATGGTAATTCCGGAAGCAGCGGAGCTGGACTGAGTGCAATTGCAGAATCATGGGCTGAACATGTTGCTTTAACTTACACACACAATACTTATGGTGCGCAAAATACTGCTTACTGGGATGGAAGTTGGGCTGCGACAAGAGAAAGGGTAAGAAATGAAGACACAAATCATATACCCATAGGTTTGTACAATGACTTTATTGATGGATTAAATGAAGAATGGTCATGCAACTATTTTTCAGGTGGATGTGGTACAGTACTTGATTGGGTACAAGGTTATTCAAATGGTCAGATGTTTAATTTGTTAACTGGAAGTACTACCTCACCGACAATATTTAAAGACAAATTTATTCAGACATACGCTAACGGGAATCAACTACTAATTAACCAAATTAATGGTTTGCTTAACAGTTATTAACTTTAATTCTAAATAAGGAGGCTAATCACCTCTTTATTTATTAAAATTATTTGATATGAAAAAAAGTGAATTATACTTTATAGTCTTAAACATTTTAGCATTTATTAGTTTTGTTGGTTGTTTTGATCCAGATGATTGTCCTGAGCGATTTCATGTGCCTGCTGAAATATTACCATATCATAGAGACTATCATATTGGTGATACAATAACATTAATTTCTAAGTTTGATCGTCATGTTCATGAAATAAAAACCGATAGAAAATATGATATGGTAAATATAGATTGGTTTCCAAACGCATTTATTCAATATCTAGATACGATTGGCTACAACAATTCTAAAATTTCAAAATATTTTAATTTAATTTTGGATAAAAATTGTGATGAATTTCTTGTAAGTTTTAATGATCATAGTGTTATAGATTGCAAGTATTTATATTTCAATGATACCTTTTCATTAATATATAAATTTATTCCAAAAAGGACTGGAAATTATTTTTTATCACAAAAATGCGCAATTGGACCAAATTTCAATGAACAAAATTTTACAGGAAAATGTAAACATGATGGTTATGATGTCATAGTAGATATGAATTCAGGAAAGGATGGAAACATAGATATATTGAAATCAAGTCAAGATTCATTATACAATACTTGGGTATTAGGTGATCCGAAAAGGAACTTCTATGATAGAGGAGGTTTTTGTTTTAGAGTCATCCCATAAATTTGTAAGAAAATACCAATTCAATGAATATAGAATTAACGCCTGTTGGACATTTGGGCTAGTAGTTACATAACTGGACTAACTAACCAGTACTCAAGGGTTTTTAGATATAATATGGAAAATAGATAACCAATTGAATTGGTATTACATTGAATTGCCTGATCAAAATATAGCGGATATGCTTCAAGCCAAACAATTTTTAATTTAATTATATTATTTGAACATACCTATGAAACTACTAGATATTACAATTGTATTTGTATTCTTTTTACCTAAATTTATATTTAGTCAAAGCTTCATCTACAACTCCCCAGCTGCAGAAGACAGCTGGGGAATTATATCGGTACTTGAGTTGCCAAATCATTACTTAATTACGAATAGTGATTATAATCTGACCAGGGATAGTGTTTACTGTAAGATGAGCAGCATTTCTAAAGATGGACATTGGATATCTGATGAGTATTTTGTCTATTCTGCCATTTCAAGATCAGAATTTTTTACAAAAATAAATCAACAGAATTATTTGACCATATTGGCTTTGGACAAAGACCCAAGCATAAATCAGTTTGTTGAAATTAATCTTGAAACTCAAGAGACACTAATTTACCCATTGAATCAACGAATAGATATTACATATAATGATATTTTAACAACTAGTGGTACGACGTATATCTTTCCAATTTTCGATACCAAAAACCAAATACCAAGACTCGTAAAAGTTAATAGAAATAATGGACAGTTAAAGTTCAGTCGTATTCTGAAAGCAGCGCCATTGGATATTAAAATGACTCTAAATAACCAAAATATTATGGTTAAAGGAGGCGGTGATATTGACATTTTTAACTTTAATTTAGATACCATTCTTGTCAGTTATTTTAGTCAATATTATGGTGATCTAGTTGGAGATATTAAACCTTTGCCTAATAAAAATAAATATATTAATTCCGGAGGACAACTCCAGGATGTTTATCATTTTGATCATCAGGATACCGTTGATTTAGGTATATGCTTATTAGATTCCAACTTAAATGTTTTAGAGAACTATACTTTTGGAAGAATCGGAGACACCGTTGATATTCCAGCTAGAACTCAAAGTATTGCAGATACGGAAGGAGGCTTCTATTTTGGAGGTTCATCGAATTTCAAAGTATGGACGTATCCTTATGGATTCGAACCTTCTTGGTATATGATTATCAAAACAGATTCTACCTTAAATGTAAAATGGAAAAGGGAATTCGGTGGTGATGCATATTACTTCATGACTGGTATCATTGGTACTTCTGATGGCGGATGTTTAGCTTATGGAACAAGACAGGATACTGCTAAAGGAAACCATAATAGAGATGGTTTTATGATAAAATATGATAAAGATGGTTTGGTTACTTTTACTAAAACCATTCCTTCCGGGGTTAAAAAAAATTTAATCGTCTATCCTAATCCTGCATCGAGTCATATTACCATTAAAGGAATAGATGACTTAAATCATTACAATATAAAAATTTACAACGATGCAGGAATCCAACAAAATGGTTTTACAATTCAAAATAATAAAGACTCCGCTGTCATAAATGTATCCGATTGGTCAAGAGGAATATACATTATTAGTATGTATAACAAAAATGGAATATTAATGGCCTCGGAAAAAATATTGGTAAAATAAATTCGGGAATAAGGTTAGTTTTTGTCATCATTTTTGCAAAAATCAGGCAAAAATGCTGCCAAAAACATTATGCATTTCCATTTTACGACGGATTTTATCCGTCGCAAAAAATTCATCGTCCCTACAGGACTTGCACATGAATAGTTACGAATTAAATAATAATTACCTTACAAAAGGATAAAATCTAGTTACTCCAATGCATTCTATAGCGTAGTTTTCATTTCAGTTGGTTGACCTTCAAACTCCCAATATTTAGCTTTGTGGATATCGTTACACCATATAGGTTATTATAGACTAAAAATATATTTTAACATCCTGTCCCAATTTCAAACCCTCATTCGTCATTAGGGTGTAATTCAATTATTAAACGCTTAAAAAACAACAAAAATGGCTACAAGCACATTAACAACCCAAGAGGTTGCAACTAGATTAGTGGAATTATGTCGCAAAGGACAGGTTCTCGAAGCACAGGAAGAGCTTTTTGCAGATGAGGTAACAAGTTATGAACCTGCCCACTCCCCTACACCACCAGCTATTGGAAAAGATGCTGTAATGGCTAAAGGAAGACATTTTGCAGCTTCCATTGAAAAACGTCACGGCGGTTCTTTTGAAGATCCCATTGTTGCGGGTAATTACTTCAGCTTTGTATGTAAATTTGATGCTGATTTGAAAGGTATGGGTCGTGTGGTATGGGATGAGATTTGCGTTCTTGGCGTAAAAGATGCCAAAATCATATCAGAACAATTTTTCTATTAATCAACATTTAATAAAAACAAATAAAGATGAATGAATATTTAATGATTTTCAGAAGTGAACGCATGGATGGCGAAATGCCCTCACCAGAACAAATGCAAATCGTAAAGCAACAATGGCAAAAATGGATTAGTGGGATTGCAAAAAGTGGAAACTATTCAAGTACTAATCGTCTTTTGTCCGAAGGAAAAACAATTCATGGAAATGTCATTACTGATGGTCCTTATATGGAAGGCAAAGAAATGATCGGTGGTTATCTCATCGTAAAAGCCATTTCACTAGACGAAGCCCTTTCTATGGCTAAAACATGTCCGGGACTTGCTATGGGTGGCAAGGTAGAGGTGAGAACCGTCATGGCTATCGATGATGATCCGAATTCGAACCAATTTTTAGACCCAAAATCTTGATACCTAGAGAAAGATGAAGGAATATCTATTTTTATTTAGAGGAGGCCATCTGGAGTTGGAACACCAATCTCCTGAACAAGCACAACTACACATGCAAAAATGGGTGGAATGGATGCGTGATTTGCAAGAAAAAAGATGTTTACTGAATGCCCAACCCCTTGATCATAGTGGCCGCAAAATTACAGGGAGCAAAAAAATAGTTACCGATGGAGCCTTCATGGAAGGAAATGAAATGGTGGGAGGCTATTTAATGTGCACAGCCGATCATTATGATGCAGCTATTGAAATGGGTATGAATTGTCCGCTTTTAGACTTCGATAGCGGCATCGTTGAAATTAGAGAAATTAAAGAAATGTAATTGAATAGTTCACCCCAAAGCATCAATACATTAACAGACCATCTTTTCCGTCATGAATCGGGGAAGATGGTTGCTGTTTTAACCAAGATATTCGGTACAGAAAATTTAGAAACCGCCGAAGATGTGATTCAACAAACTTTTATGGATGCCATACAAGTTTGGAAACTCAAAGGCATTCCGGAAAATCCCTCTGCATGGCTGTTTCGAGTAGCAAAAAATAAAGCGATAGACATCATTAGAAAAAACAAACATTCATTGCAATATGATTTTAACGATAGCGAACGGGCTTTATTGAAATCGGAATATACACTTATGAGCACCATGGACCATTTATGGAAGGATGAAATGATCAGTGATGATATGTTGCGAATGATGTTTGCTTGTTGTCACAAAGATATTTCACAAGAAAATCAAATCACGCTTATACTTAAAACGCTATGTGGTTTTAGTACAGCTGAAATTGCAAAAGCATTTCTGACATCGGAAGACACCATTTCAAAAAGACTTTTTAGAACCAAAACATTTTTCCGCAATCAAAAAATAAAATTGGAAATTCCCTCATCTCATGAATTAAAAAATAGAACCGATGCTGTAATCAATGCCATTTATCTTTTATTCAATGAGGGATATAACTCAACACATTCAGACGAATTAATTCGGAAAGATCTAATCGATGAAGCTAAATTGTTATGCAAACTCCTATGTGATAATCCGCAAACACAACAACCGGAAACGTTTGCACTCATGGCATTGATATGTTTTCATTCTGCACGCAGTGATAGTAGATTGACTACTGAAGGAGAAATCATTTTGCTGCCTTATCAAAATCGTAAACTATGGAATTGGGATTTGATTAGAGCAGGAAATGATTACATGAATAAGGCTGCTGTCGGAAATACTGTTAGCACCTATCATTTAGAAGCTGCCATTGCATATGAACACTGCACAGCACCAGCGTTTGAACAAACCAATTGGCCACAGATCCTAAACTATTACGAAATGCTTTGTACGATTTCAAATTCGCCGATTACAGAAATGAATAGGGCTGTGGCAATCATGCAAGTACAAGGTGCACATGAAGCCTTGCAATTTCTTCAAAAGATGGCTGATAATAAAAAATTAGAATCCTATTATTTGTATCACAGTTTACTTGGTGAAATTAAAACAAGGTTACATAACTCAAATGAAGCCAAACAACATTTTGAAAAAGCGATGGGACTAACCCAATCAGATGTCGAAAAGAAAATGCTGAAAGTAAAAATGGGTGCGTTGTTGAATTAGGAATTGAGAACAACATTTGATATTCCATTTTAATTAGCAATAGTCCATGAGTTATGAATTTAGTACAAACGCATTTAGGATTAATTTATCCATCTTCATTCACTATCAAATTTTTTTAAAAATTCGGACATACTAATAATTTCCGTTTTATTGAACTTGCCTACCTCAATTAATTCTTTGTCACCTGTTATTAGATAATCTGCTTCGCCATCAACTGCCAATGAAAGTAAAAAATCATCTTTAGCATCTTGCAAAAATACTATCTTTGAAATTACTTCGATAAATTCTGAATACTCACTAATTATTTCTAAAAGTGACTCAATATCGGAATTAGAAAAATAACTCCTTAATTTAGGTCGACTAGCTACCTCTAAAAATTCATCAAGTAAATCTTGACTAAAAATAAGGGTACACTTTTTAGAAGAAATTAAAAAATCTAGTTGGTTATACTGATTTGAAATTAAAAAACTTATCCAAAGGTTAGTGTCAATTATTATTCTATTGATCTTTACCATACTTGATCTGTCTAACTAATTCAACTTCTTTAGTTATTTCCTCTGATGTTGGAACTGTGTTTGCATTTGATCGTAACTTTTCAAGTATTTTAGCAAATCCATTTTCTATTGGTTGCTTAATTGAAATAAGATCTAAATCAGCTAAATCTTGCAACAGTTTAGCAGCTTTAGGATTTAAAATTTCTATTTGCAATTTATTCATTTTAAAATAATTTACTGAACATAAACACGAAAAATATACAAAAGTTGCCAGTTTTACCACAACATTTAGCTAAATGTCTTGACTTCTTCAGTAAAGATAAGGATTTTCTTTGTAAGCTGGGGTAAATTTACTTAGATTATTAATTTAGTTAAATGATCTATTTATAGCGTCTTGATGCAGAAAAATCGACGTAAACACCACCATATGAAATGGTTTAAACCTATGTTATGTTCCAAATTTTAGAATACAAAGTTGTCTTATTCACAATCCCTTAATACAAGTAAACATCTCCCTGAAATTGCCTTTTAATTTTACACCATTTACTATAATATACAAGACGCCAAACATAGGTGCCGTTACTGTATCCGATTCCATCCCAGCCTCTATCATAAGGTGAATTAGATCTATATACACTATTCCCCCACCTATCATATATTTCGAATAAATAATGATCAAAATATGTAAAATCAGAATAAAAAATTGGTTTGAAACATTGATTCAAATCGTTACTGCTGGAGGGAGAAAAGATATTCGGAAAGAAAACAAGTTGCTTCTCATAAGGGTACTCAATAAAAATGGAATCAGATGCCACACCACAGTCGTTAGAAATTACAATAGAATATAATCCGGATTTTCTTACTTCAAGAAAAGTATCTGTTGTGAAATTATTCCAGGTATAATTCCAAGATTCAATATTCGGCACTATAAGCAATTGGTCTTGAGAACCACAAAAATCAGACCCAAAATTAACGTATGGAATTTTATGTACCACTACATTGTAATGATATAAAAACGTATCGCAGCCTGATAAATTGACAATTTCAATTGGGTAGCTTTTCGAAACTTTTGGTTGAATCTTTAAGTTGGGACCTATTCGACTTAAACTTGGCCAGAAAATAGTTCCGATTCCTTCACCTTGGACGTTAATGTTTATACTTTGCCCTTCACAAATAGTAGTATCCAAATTCATGTTTAATTTTACTGGAGGAGCCTGCTTCACAGTTATAGTTACATCCCTTTCAACATTGCAATTTTTTCCAGTGTTGACAATGACATGATACTGTGTTGAAACAATTGGTGAAACCTTTATACTTTTTGATTTGAAATTGCCCGGTGTCCAATTTAAAGTAGTTAAATTATCAGGAACATCAATGGATAATGTAATTGAATCACCCAGACAAATCACTTGATCAGGACTAACCATGATAGCATCACTTGGAACAAAAAGATTAAAAACTAAAGTATCACTATTACACCCAAAATTATCCGATGAAACAAAATGAAGTTCGGTAGTATCTGTGGCATGAATCAGAAATGAATCTGCTGAATACCCTCCTTCTATCCAAAAAATTTCGTTTAAATGAATACCTGTTGGATGCACCCAAACCTTTGTTCCAGGGCAAACTAAAGTATCATTCATTTTATTAAATATTGGTATTGCCAGTTCTTCAAATTCCGGAATGGTATCCTTCAAAGTCAAGCTGCAACCAGTAGAACTTGTAACTGTTACAGAATAAATAGTTCCAGGTTTAGGATTTTGGACTACTATTGTTGAGGTGGTGTCCCCAGTGTTCCATAAGTAACGATCAAATCCTTGAGTAACGATTAATTTTGCTGTAGTACTGTCCTTACAATAACCATCGATTTTTATTTCAAGTGGCTTACATGTGGCATCTAAGTAGGCATAACCTGCGTGACCTCCTAGACTACAATCGGTAGTTAATATTTCAATATTGATCACTTGTCCTATATAAGATTGCAATTCAAATCCTGCTGTAGTCCAAGGTCTAACACGCCATTGACCACAATTTTCAAAACCAGGAATATTTCTTGCGGCTTTTACAAAATATTCACCACACGGAAAAGTATTACCATTTTGATCTTTTATCCTCATTTCAAAACGAGGCTGTTCAAACGGTTTATGATCTGGATCATCTAACAAAAGTGCATATCGTAATAAGAAAAATGAATTGTTTGGAGTTACTGTAAAACTCAATACAATTCTTTCTGCTTCAGCACCAACATTTGAATTTCCTAATCTCATCGAATACTGTCCACCACCAGGAGGAACTATTGGTAAATTTTTATTCACTTGGCAGTAAGTCATCGCAATAGGATCGAATCCTTCATTCTTATGCATAACACGATGCCTAACTGGAGAAATGAATTCTGTTGCAATGACTACATTGCCTTGTTCATCTATGTTACCTATATAGGTTGTATATCCTTGTGTTGTACCACTTTCAAAACCAGCATCAAAACAGTTTTGCGCCATTATATTCATTGAGCATAATGATACTAAAATAATGATAAAATTGCATCTCATGTGTCCCTAGGGTTTAGTATTCAAGAAACGAGGTGTCTTATTCTTTCGCTGCTTTGACCCAAATATTTAACATTTGAATAAAGAAAGTAAAATGTGAATGATATAATTCTGAATCTATAAATTGAAAAAATAATTTAGCAATGAATGAATCAAATTCAATACTATATAGGTGCTTTCTCTAAGACCAAATTTAGATAAATAGGATAATCATTAACTTTCGATGTAATGTAAAATTCAATCCAATTTATATTGAAAAATAAAAATATTGAGTGTAAGAAATAGGATAATAGTTCGATGATTATTCCCAAACCAAAAAATAGTCATGTGCCCAAATTCTTTGGAATAAATTCCAATAAAATATTTGCAATGATGTTAATTGACACCATTGAATCACAGAACGTAAACCTATGATCAACAAATACAATTATCGATTACAAAAACAGAGTCTTTTTCAATCGAATGAAAAAATATATAGAGTAAAATGAATACCCTACTTAATTACAATAAGTTTCTTAATACTTTGATATTCATTAAATTGAATGGTACAACTATATACACCATTAGGCAGTTCACCAGGTGACCATTCGAATTCATGATGTCCACTTTCCTGGTATTCATTCAAGAATTCACTGCAATGCATTCCGGATGCATTGAAAATATTAATTTTAACGTGACTATTGGTTGGAATTTGATACTTAATTTTTGTACTGTTCTGAAGAGGATTAGGAACAATTTCAATCGATTCATTGGAAGATGATGTTGGACCTGACACTGAAGTAGGCACGGCCAAAACACTGGTGTTCCATGAGTTGCCTACCCTGATTCCATCAATATATATTCTACATCCTTCCAAACCGGTCTGGGCATAATTATTATTGATATATACAGATGCCTGACCTGTAAGATCAGGACCATCATTTGTTGAACTTAAGGGAATGGCGGGCTCAACATTAGGGACCCCAGTTTCAAATGCATATAAACTGGATACGTCATTATCATTTCCTCCGATTATGGAATATTTTAAAACGATAAGATATGTTTTATTAATTTCGAAAACCGAATTATCAAAATCTATATTGTTCGTTTTTCGCACTCCAAGATTAAAATTTACTGATGATAATCGTCTAATATGTAAAGCTGTATTAAGAAATGTACCTCCGGTATTAGGATTGAAAGAAATACAATACCCTTGAGTGAATGTAGAAGGCAAACTATCTAATTTTAGTAGGAAAGACAAGTATACGGATCCAGAAGTTATGGGATCGGAGAAATTTCTGTATACAATATCTCCGCCTCCAAAATTACTTACAAGGGCGCAGTTTCCCTTAGCTGAACCAACATAACCCATATACTCAAGACCAGGCGAAACCACTTTGACATTGTATTTCGCATTGATACCGCTTCGACCCCACAATCCTGAATTTTCAAGACTATCTACAGGTTTAAAATTAAAATCTTCCGTTAACACATTCTGAGAAAA
>Ga0154020_10001522_pt1 | contig 28541 bp, 29 predicted proteins | sample Klosneuvirus_201_FD_109709 | JGI IMG/M metagenome (GOLD analysis project Ga0154020, IMG submission 109709) | Active sludge microbial communities from wastewater, Klosterneuburg, Austria - Klosneuvirus_20160825_MG | ecosystem: Engineered > WWTP > Aerobic digester > Activated sludge | place...
CGACCGCGTCGAATGCAGCGAAGCTCGCATCGAACGCTGCGAAGCCCGCGACCGCGTCGAATGCAGCGAAGCCCGCATCGAGCCCAGCGAAGGCAGCACCGGCGGCGACGAAGCCGACCGCGAAGGTGGCCGCGAAACCCGCGGCGGCGCCCGCGAAGAAACCCGCGAAGCCCGCATCGGCTAAGCCCGCGCCGACGAAGTCCGCAGCGAAAGCAGCGCCGGCAAAGGTCGCGGCGGCTGCGAAGTCAGCCGCGAAACCAGCGCCGGCGCCCGCGAAGAAACCCGCGCCTGCAAAGGCCGCCGCGAAGCCTGCCAAGAAGAAGTGATCCTCGTCGGCGTCGAGCACCTGCTCGCGCTCGCGAACGGCGCGGTCTTCGACGGCAAGATGGTGATCAACGCGCGCGGCGCGGTGTTCGGGCCGGTGTCGACGCAGCATCGTGAGCTGCGTGCAGACGGCATCACGTACGCCGACGAGTACAAGGGCACCGCGCTCGCTGCGATGCTGGCGCCCGGCTCGATCGAGCTACGGTTTCACGCAGCGTTCACCGACGCGGAGGTGGCGGAGCTGATTCGCACACTCGCGAACGAACCCGAGCTCGGGTTTCTCGCTCGCTGGCGCGTCACGTATCAAGGTCGAACGCTCGATGTCTCGGGGCGATCGCCACAGCGGTGATCCTCACGACCGACGCGCGAACTTGAAACCGCCGACATGAACGGCCTCGGCGGTCTACGCGGACCGGACTTCGACGGCGCGACGTGGTCTATGTCCTCGATTCACTGCCTGGCATTCTCCGACGGACGTCATGATCGAACGAGCGCCGCGATGCACGCGCATGGGCCGAGCTCGTCGACGGCTCATCGCCGGTTGCCAGAAACGGGTAGGGACGCGATCGCTGCGGTGGGGCGAGACCCGTTCAACACGATCTCTGCTCTGCGTTCACTGCGCCTCTGCGTCGCATTCTCAGACGAGGTGTGGTGATCGAACGAACCCTGAGGACGACTTCAAGATCCGTGGCGCTCGTGGCGCTCGTGGCGCCATGGCGGTAACTCCGAGTGGCGTACTCCTCTGCCCGACGCCATGCCGGTAAAGCCTGCCGTGGCGCTGGGTGGATAGATCGCCTGACGTCCCACGCGCCATAGCGGTAGATCGCCGCACTTGAAAACGCCGATATAAGCGCCGTTTAGTGCCTGTTCGTCGGGCGAACCGGTGACTTCGCGAGACCTCGCAGAATGTCCAAACGGTTCTTCGGCGCGCGCGGTGACACGAACTGCGGAATCGTCTCGCGCGTGCGCCGCGGGCGGTGCAAGAACTCGACGGGCCACTCCGTGATCCGCACGCGCTTCACGTGCCGGTACTTCCCGGGCTTCGGCTCGTCGATGAACTGTCGCTGCCGGACTAGCGCGAGCGGCTCTTCCGCGCCACGTGTCCGCTTCGCGAAGGCGAGCGCCTTGGGATACGTCGCGAACGCGTGGAAGTAGTCGTTGCCATCGTGCAAATCCGGTGCGCCCGCCTCGGGATGGCACCACACGCGGTACTCGAGGACCTCGTCCCAGACGAACCCACCGCCTGCCATCGCGAGCGCGGGATACCGTCCGACGCGCTTCGGGTTCACTGCTCGCGGATATCGCCGCTTCGATCGTGCGCGTGCCATCGAGGTCCTCTGCACCGACTATAGTGCAGGCGTGTTCTGGCTGATCGCGATGCTCGCCTCCGTCGGCGTGGGTGCCGCGTCGGTCTTCGTCACGCTGCAGCGGATGGGCGGCAACTTCGAGGGCCTGTTTCGGGCCGCTCCCGAGCTGGAGCCGGGTGCGTTCGCGGAGGGGGCGTACGGAAAGATCACGGGAGTGGTCAGCCCCGCGACGAAGGCGCTCGAGACACCGGGGCTCGGGACGCCCTCGGTGCTCTACGAGCTCGTGGTCTACAAGACGTATGCGGACACCCACAACACCGCGTCGTGGCGCATCGCTCATCGCGCGATCCATGGCACCGAGCTCGAGATCACCGCGGGCGACGTGAGCATTCGCGTCTCGGTGCCCGACATCTACTTGCTCACCGCGCCCGCGCACGATGCGAACGAGGACCTGCGCCGGCGTGGCTCCGAGTTCGGGCTGTTCCGGTCGCGCGTGCGGTACGTGCCGGAGGGCGCGACGGTGCAGATCGTCGGGACGCTGACGCGCGAGGTGGACACCGATCCGAGCGCGATGAACGACTACCGCGAGACCGCGACGCGCTACCGGCTGATCCCACGGAAGAAGCAGCCGCTGATCTTGTCGTGCAAGGCGCGCAAGCAGCTGCAGGCACCGGATCCCGAGGCGCGAACGCGGCAGGCATGATGCGTCCCGATTGATTTCGCCGACATCGCGCGACTGGCAAGGAGCAACAAAGGACGCAACCCGACGCGTCCGGCCAACGAGAGCGGCCCCATGGCCGATTCTTCGTACTCGAGCTTCGATGCTCCGTTCCCGTGGTTCCGACTGCTCGCGACCGCGCTGGTGCTAGCGCTGTTCATCGCTGGAGTTAGCGCCGTGCCGATCGTTGGCGTCGCGCTGTACGGCGTCCCCATCCAGCGGTCCGTGTTGGACGTGCATGGCGTCTCCGACGGCAGCGCGATCGTGCTGTGGGAGGATCGTCATCATCAGTGGCTGAGCCGATACGACCGCACGGGCGAGCAGTGGCGGCAGCAGGTCCCCGGAGAGGCGCGTCACATTTCCTCGACGGGAAGTGGGATCGGTGTCGGCCGCGATGTCGTCGTGCTGCAGTACATCCATCCGCAGCGTCAGTCGTACGACCTGCTCGCGGTCGAGCTCGCGACGGGCTCGGTTCGATGGACTCGGTTCGTCGAGTCGCCGCCCTTCTCGGAGAACCGTCCACGACGAGATCCGATCGCCGATCGCATGTACGTGGCCGACGAGGACATCCTCGTCGCCACCGAGGCAGGGTGGGTTCGTGTCGACCCCGCGACGGGTCGAACGATCTCACTAGCCATCGGGGACACGTGGAAGTCCGAGATCGTGGATGGCACGGTCCACGAGCGATTCGTGTCGCGCCGCCGCGGGCCGCATCGCATCGATCGCGGAGTCTCTTGCTCGTTCGGTGGGGGCACGGCCTACGTCGATGTGTGGACCCACGGAAACCAGGGCGACGTCGTTCTCGAAGTGGCGTCGAACGGGGTAGCGCGCGAGGCATTGGTGATGGATGCCGGGTACGTTCGAGCGTGCGCCGAATACGATGGAGCGATCGTGTTGTCTTCAGACGTGGAGACTCGCGACGGAACATCGGAGACCAGGCTTCACCTCGTGACGGATCGAGGAATCACCATCCGAGACATCACCATCCCCGGTCTCGCGGGTTTCTGGGCCTGGGACCGTGATCGCTTCGCGTTGACCGGGCAACTACCGCGGTTCGTTCTCGTCGAGACATCGGGGAAGGCCGGCAGCCAGGTGCATGTGGTCGATCTGCAAGAAGGTCTCGTTGTTCGTTCGAGCGTGGCCAGACTGTCCGAAATCGTTCGCGTGGGTCACCGGTGGCTTCGCCTCTGGTGGCGCTGGCGCGACGCTCGAGCCCTCGCGGTCATCGATGCGAACACCGGAGCGACCACCGCCGAGCTCGCGGTATCGCTCGAAGTGGACCCGAAACCCCATCAGGTCGCCGGTGACTACTTCTGGGTGTTCGGCAGGTATCACGACGACCTGTCGCTGGCGCGGATCGAGCTCGCGACCATGCGCGTCGACGCGTCGTGGGGATCGCTGTGGATCGAATACGTCAGGCCCGACGATGGGCCGGACGCCTCCAGCGCCAAGTGACAGTTCGACACGCATCCGTGTTGCACAGCGCCGCGTTGGCGTAGGCTGACAACCGGTCGCGCGGAATTGCTGGAACTTTTCGGGGCACGGCGGGTGCAATTCGCGACCGCTCGCCGGGTCGAGGACATATGAAAACACGTTCGCTCGCTTTCGTCGTGTTCGGGGCAGTTGTCGCCTGCGGTTCGCCGCAGCCATCACGGACGGTCACCGCACCGCCGGCTACCGCGCCCGAGGCGCCGGTGGCCGAGCCCGCGAAGCCGGTGCCTCAGGTCGAGCCGCAGCTCGCGCTGGATCCGCAGATCCGTCTGACGAAGCTGAAGAACGGACTGACGGTCTACGTCATGCCGCATCAGAAGCCGGAGCAACGTGCGGCGCTGTGGCTGGCAGTCAATGCCGGCAGCGTGCAGGAAGACGACGACCAGCGCGGGTTGGCGCACTTCGTCGAGCACATGGCGTTCAACGGGACGAAGCACTTCGCGAAGAGCGCGATCGTCGACTACATCGAGAAGATCGGCATGCGGTTCGGGCCCGACGTGAACGCGTACACGTCGTTCGATCAGACCGTGTACATGCTCACCGTTCCGACGGACGACGCGAAGACGATGGCCACCGGGTTGGACATCTTGCGCGACTGGGCGGGCGACGTGTCGTTCGATCCGGGCGAGGTCGAGAAGGAGCGCGGCGTGGTCACCGAGGAGTGGCGGTTGGGACGCGGGCCGTTCGCGCGCATCAACGACAAGCAGTTTCCGGTTCTGTATCAGGGCTCGAAGTACGGCGTGCGCTTGCCGATCGGGTTGCCCGAGATCTTGAAGAGCGCGCCGCGCGATACGCTGGTGCGGTTCTACAAGGATTGGTATCGGCCGGAGAACATGGCGGTGATCGCCGTCGGTGACTTCGATGCCGAGGCGATGGAGAAGGAGATCGCGTCGCGGTTCGGCAGCCTGCCGGGCGATCCCAAGCGCCGCGTGCGCGAGGCGATCGCGGTGCCGCACGATCATCCGACCGCGGTGACGATCGATACGGATCCGGAGATGCCGTTCTCTCAGGTCGAGATCGTCAACAAGATGGACCATCGCCAGGAAGGCACGAAGTCCGACTACCGGCGCTTCATCGTCGAGGGCCTGTACCACGCGATGGTGAACGCGCGCTTCGCGCAGCTCGCGCTCGATCCGGCATCGCCGTTCACGTATGCGGGGTCGGGCACGGGCGGAAACACGCGCGTGGTCGACGAGTTCAATCGCTACGCGAATGCGAAGACGGGTCGCACGGCGGAGGCGCTCACGGCGCTGGTGCGCGAGATGTCTCGCGTCGAGCAGCACGGATTCACGCAGGCGGAGCTCGATCGCGCGATCGCCGAGCAACTCGCGGACTCCGAAACGTCGGCGGCGGAGTGGGCGAAGACGCAGTCGGGATCGCTCGCTGGTGAGATGACGCGCCACTTCTTCGAGGGCGAGCCGATGCCGGGGCGTCCGTTCGAGCTCGCGCTCAACAAGGAGTTCTTGCCGACCGTGACGCTCGCCGAGCTGAACAAGCTCGCCGCGAACTGGGGCGGCGAGAAGGGGCGCGTGATCTCGTTGGCGGGACCCGCGAGCGCGAAGCTGCCGTCGGAAGCGGACATCCGCAAGCTGTACACGGAGGCGTCGACGGCGAAGGTCGAGGCATGGAAGGACGAGGCTGCACGGCCGCTGATGACGGCGATGCCGACGCCCGGCACGGTCGTCACGACCACGCGCGATGCATCGGCCGATGCGACGGTGTGGAAGCTGTCGAACGGCATCAAGGTGATCGTCAAGCCGACGACGTTCCAGAACGATCGCATCGAGATCAACGGCTGGAAGGCCGGCGGATCGTCGCGCGTCGACGACGTCGTGCACGCGCGGTTCGCGACGGATGTCGTCGAGACCGGTGGCGTCGCGGAGCTCGATCCGACCGCGCTGCGCAAGGCGCTGCAGGGCAAGGTCGCGAGCGTGAGCCTACGGATGAGCGAGCTGTCGGACACCATTCGTGGCTCGACGCGTCCCGCGGACCTGGAGACGGAGCTGCAGCTGCTGCATCTGCGCCTCACCGCACCGCGCGTGGATCAGCGCGCGTTCGATGCGTGGAAGCAGGATCAGCTCGAGTGGGCGCGCAATCGTCGCTTGCTGCCCGAGGTCTCGTTCTTCGAAGACATGACCATGGTGTCGACGAAGAATCACCCGCGCAGCCAGCCGACGACGCCGGAGCTGCTCGCGAAGGTCGACCTCGCGAAGTCGCACGAGGTCTTCAAGGCGCGCTTCGCCGACCTCGGCGGCATGACGTTCGTGATCGTCGGTAATGTCGATCCGGCGACGCTGCAGCCGCTCGTCGAGAAGTACATCGCGAGCTTGCCGAGCAAGTCGAAGGGCAAGGCGAAGGACTCGTGGAAGGACGTCAAGATGACGTACACGACCGGCAAGGTCTCGAAGGAGATCCTGCAGGGCAGCGAGCCGAAGAGCTACGTCTCGATGGCCTTCGCGGCGCCCGACAAGTGGACGCGCGAGTCGAATGCCGATGCGCGCATCCTGTCGATGGTGCTGCAGATCCGATTGCGCGAAGTGCTGCGCGAGGACATGGGCGGCGTGTACGGCGTGCGGAGCTGGGTCGGTCTATCGCGTCAGCCCACCGTGCGCCGCAACGCGAACATCTCGTTCGGCTGCGATCCGAACAACGTCGAGAAGCTGCAGAAGGCCGCGATGGACGTGATCCACGCGATCCAGAAGGACGGCATCGGCAAGGAGTACCTCGACAAGGTGACCGAGCAGCTCCGTCGCGGTCGCGAGACCGATGCGAAGGAGAACTGGTGGTGGGTCAACCAGCTGCGCGAAGCGTACTGGTACGGCGAGGACTTCGCCGAGACGACCGATCTGTCGAAGCTGATGGCACGCGTGTCGAGCGACAACGTGAAGGCCTCCGCGAAGCGCTTCTTCGACGAGAAGCACCAGGTGTTCGGCGTGCTCCGTCCGAAGACCGTGGCCGCTCCCGCCGGTGCGACGCCGGCGCCCGCGCCTGCACGCTGAGTGCACCTGCGGGTGCACCACGCCGTGCATCGGCGGGTGCACCTGCCGCGGATCGCGTGAATCACGAAGGCGTTGGCAGTCACGGCCAGCCACTTCCTCGTCGAGGACGGCGCGCTTACTGTTGTCTTCCATGACGACCTGGCGCACCGACCCCGCACTGCAAGGACGCTTTCACGCCGAATTCGCCGATGACCTCCAGGTCATGGTGCACGACGGCGAGCCGAGGCGAACGAAGAAGCCGCCCGAGGCGTGCTTCGTTCGCGTCACCGGTGTCGCCGGGATGCTGCGCATTCCGAATGCGCCCGCGAACTCGCCGCCGCCGATCGATCCGCGCGTGCTGTCGTTCACCGAGCGACCGATCTATCGCGGCACGCTGCTCAACCAGCCGCACAACCTGACGAGCGTGCGGCAGAACCAAGCGATCGAGTTCGTCACCGCGCCCGGACTGCCGCATCCGCTCCAGGTCACCGCGGCGTACCTGCGCGAGCGACCACAGTGGGTGATCACGCCGTGCAACGGCTGCGGCGGCGACCAGACGCTCGATCCGATGACGCAGATGGCGAAGACGCGCTTCCCCGACGCACCGGGCGGCTCGATCCCGATCGCGTTCTCCGCGATCTGTCCGTGCGGCGGTACGATGCTGCTCGCGATGACGAACCTGCCGCCGCCCGCGCATCCCGCACCGACGAGCGGCGACAAGAAGCCGTGGTGGAAGTTCTGGTGAGCGCGACGCGCTGGTGCTGGATCACGATCGGCGCGGATCGCCTGCTCGCGTTCCGTTACGTCGATCCGTCCGCGGGACCATCGGCGAAGGGCGGCGCGGTCAGCGATCCGCCGACCGCCGACGAGATCCGCGAGGCGATCGATCGACCGTCCCGCACGGTCCGCGATCCGGACGCGTTCAAGGCGATCGCGATCGGTGCGGAAGACGCGCTGCGCATGGGCTTGCCGAAGGATCCGCCGTGGATCGGCTTCTTCGAGGGGAAGCCCGTGCCGCCGCCGCGCGGCGAGGACGCGCGCACGATCATCGCGATCGTTCTGCGTGATGGTCAGCCCGTCGCGAACGCACGCGTGCGGCTGGGCGAGCGTTTCGGGCGCGAGCTCATCGCGCTCGACACCAAGACCACCGACGAGCAGGGGCGCTGTCAGTTCCCGCTCGGTCGCATGACGACGATCGCGATCGTCGCCGACACCGCCGACGCGGGCTCGAAGATCCTCGATGTCGTCTCGACGCGCGACATCGTCGAGGTTCCGATCCACGCATTCGCGTCGCTGTCCGGCGTGGTCACGCGCGGCGGTCAGCCGGCGGTCGGCCACGTCACGATCCGGCCCGTCGACAACGGCGTGCTGCAGGTCGTGCATGGCACGCCGAACGGTCACTATCGCGTCGGCACGATCGTCGCGGGCACCTACGACGTGGAGGTCCGCGGCATCGATCCGCGCACGCACATGAGCGCCGGCACGCCCGTGTTCGATCGCGTCACGCTCGCGCCCGGCGAGAACCAGCGCAAGGACTTCACGCTGATCGCCGGCACGCGCGTCGCCATCGCCGCTCGCATCGAGAGCATGGACCACAGCGGCAACGTCTATCTCGTCCCGGGCACCGTCGCCCCGACGACGAACATCGAGCTTCGCGCGCTGCTCGACGCGCTCGGTCGCGGGAACTACACGGCCGCGAATTCGACATCGCGCGATGGATCCACGATGACGACCGAGCTCCTCGACGTCGTGCCCGGGGAGTACACGCTGTGTATCGAGCCGTTCGACATGCGCGGAGAAGGACATCGCGAGCAAGCGGTGGCCACGACGCCGGTGAAGGTGCAGGGTGATCTCATCGAGGTGCGCTCGCACGTGCCGCCGCTGCGGCCGCGGGACGCAACTCCGCCGGCGCGCGTTCCTGTTGCCGTGAATCCATCGCCACCGTCGCCGCGCGTGCCGCCCGCGCCGCCCGCGATTCCGTCGCCGCGGGTCGCGCCATCGGTGCCGCCATCGACCGCGCCATCGAGCACATCGTACGCCGCACCATCGGTGCCGCCATCGAGCGCAGCCTCGGTGCCGCCGAAGAAGCCCTGGTGGAAGTTTTGGTGAGCACCAGCACGAGCGCATGAAGAAGCAGGGCAAGGGCCTGCTGGTCGGAGCCGCGATCGTCGGCGGACGTTTTGGTCGCGGCGGGCATCGTGCTGCTGTTCCTTCCGGGCCCCGGCTTGCTGGTCTCGATCTTCGGCCTCGCGCTCGTCGCTACTCGTTGATCACGCGCACGACAGTCGTAGTCTTGCCCCAGCCAAAGCCGAGGCTCAGCATCGCGGACGGCGTCCACCGCGTATCGATGTCCGAGTCACCCTTGCTCTTGTAGAAGGGCAGCGTGGCATCGAGCTGGACGAAGCCGCGAATCGTCGAGGATCGGAACATCGCGTAGCCGGCGGAGACTTGTCCCTGCAGACCGCTGCCGACATAGGTCGTGTCGTTGGTACCGACGCCGCTGAGGCCAAACGAAACACCGAGGCCGTAATAGAAGGTGGCGTCCGCGAGCGGTGTCTGGTTCCACAGGAACTGCAGCTTCGGGATCGCGATCGTCGCGCCGTCGGTCAGGCTGGTGTCGTTCGCGAGCAGGAACGTGATCGCGATGTCGATCGCGATGCGGTCGAGCTCCTTGCGCCAACCACCGCCAAACGCAGGCCCGGTCGCGGCGCTGCCGCCCGCCATGATACCGCCGTAGCCGAGCTGGATGTACCGCAAGTTGTCCGCGGCCACGCGACGAGGCGCCGACTGGTCGCGCGTCACGTTCGTTCGATCCGTCGTGCCGCCACCGGTCTCCATCGGTGCACCGGTGACGAGCGACTTGACCATCTGCGAGTAGATGTTCGGCAGATCCTCGACCGACGTCGCGCGTCCGGTGCGCTGACCACGTGGCCCGGTGATGGTCACGTTGATCGTGTTGCCGAGCTTGATGTTGCTGACCGTGTAGCTCTCGCTGCAGTTCGTCCCGCTGCTATCGACGGCGATCCGCTCGGTCTCGAACGCTTGCAGCAGCAGCGAACGCGCAGCCTGACGATCGTTTGGATCGAGCGTGTCGCGTTGTGGATCGATCACCACACACACGCCGGGCGCCGACGCTGGTGCCGGTGATGGCACGGGGCCGGGATCGCCCGGTTGTGCGTTCGCGATTCGCGACGCGAGCACCAGTCCCACTACCCAAACAATGCGAAGCGGTCTCGTCATAGTCCCCCTATTCGTTGATCCTGCGAATGGTCGGAATCGGTTCGCGCTGGATGAACGCCGGTGCCTTCGAGCGGCGCCGGAACTCCAGCATCGCGGTGGTGGTGAGGAAGTAGCCGTATCCGGCGTCCACCAATCCGTGAAAGAACGGGCGCGCGATGTTGGCCTCGAGGGAGAGGCCGACGTTCTCGCCGAGCTGCATGCCGAGTCCGGCGTACGCGCCCAGTCCGAGATCGAAGCGATGATCCGGATCCGAGAACCGGCACAGCGCACTCGCGGAGAATCCGATGCGCGCATACGGATGCGGCGCGGTCATCCCGAGCATCTTCGCGATGCCCAAGCCAAACTCCCAGTTCGCGACACCGAGTGGCGACACCGCGATCGCACCGCTCCATCCGAGCTCGGACTCGTTGGTGTCGCTGTCGCGTGCCGCCTCGAACTTGTCGTGTGCCGCCTCGAACACGTCGTAGTCGTGGAGGAGCAGGCGAAAACGCAGCTCGAACGCGGCGGTGCCTCCATGCGCGAAGCCCCACAGTCGACTGTCGATCGCGACGATGTTGTTCTGGCGCTGGAGTGGACGATCTCCGAGCGCAGGCAGCTGCAGCATGCCGCCGCCGATGCCGAACACCACGTCCCATCGTCTCGCCGACCCGTCATCACGAAGCGGAGCGGTCTGATCGCGCAGGACGTTCTCGCGATCCTGCACGCCGGTCCCGGTCGCGAACTGGCGGCCCGTCACGAGTGATCGCACGAGCTGGCGCACGAGGAGGTCGAGCTCGTCGATGCTCGAGGCCTCGCCGGAGACGCGGTTCGCACCGGAGATCAGCGTCGTCGCGATTCGCTTGCCGAGGCGGATGTTGTACGCGCTGATCATCGCCGGGCAGGGCGCGAACGTGCTCGCGATCCCCTCGCGAGCGAGCGCATCCTCGATCGCGATACGCACGGCGGTGCGCTCCTGGTCCTGGAGGTTGTCGCGCGTTGCATCGATCTCGACGCAGGCGGTGTCCGCGTGGGCCGGGCCCACCCACGCCCCCACGAGAAAGAGCAGGACAACCCCGCGCACTCCCATCGAACCATTCTATGTCGCCGGGACGTGGCAACGGCTGGCTACGAAGGGCTGTGATGTGTGTAACTCGTTGCGCAGCCGTGTCAGCAATTTCGCGCACCTGGATCTCCTCTTCAGGTCTTCCCTCGACGAGGAAGCCGTGGGAAGAACCAGCCCGATGAAGACCGCGCTCCTGTTCCCCGGCCAAGGCTCACAGCGTGTGGGCATGGGCCGCGATCTGGCAGTGAAGTTCGACGTCGCGAAGCGCACCTACGAAGAGGCGGATGACGTCCTCGGGTTCGCGCTGAGCCAGCTGTGTTGGGACGGTCCGGAAGACGACCTCACGCTGACCAAGAACACGCAGCCCGCGATCCTGACGACATCGATCGCGGTGTTTCGCGTGCTGAAGGACAAAGGGCTGACGTTCGATCTCGTCGCGGGTCACTCGCTCGGCGAGTGGACGGCGCTCGTGGCCGCGGGTGCGCTCACGTTGCGCGACGCCGTGAAGCTCACGCACCTGCGCGGCACGTACATGCAGGAAGCCGTGCCCGTCGGCGTGGGCGCGATGGCAGCGCTGATGGGCCTCGATCTCGAGAAGACGAAGGCCGTGTGTGCCGAGGCGAGCACCCCGGGCGAGCCGGTAGAGCCCGCGAATCTCAACGGCGGCGGACAGATCGTGATCAGCGGTCATACCAACGCGGTCGATCGCGCGATTCCCCTCGCGAAGACAGCGGGCGCGCGGATCGCGAAGAAGCTCACGGTGAGCGCACCGTTCCATTGTTCGATGATGAAGCCCGCGGCGGACAAGCTCGCGGCCGCGCTCGCCGATGTCGTCATCTCGACGCCGAGCGTGCCGGTGATCGCGAACGTCACCGCCGAGCCGACGCAGGATCCCGCGCGGATCAAGGAGCTCCTCGTCGCGCAGGTGACGGCGAGCGTGCGCTGGGAGGAATCGATTCAGGCCGCCGCGAAGCTCGGCATCACCAAGGCGTACGAGCTCGGCTCGGGCGCGGTGCTGAAGGGCCTCGTGAAGCGAATCGCCGACGGCATCGAGGTCTCGACGATCGGCGAGCCGCACGAAGTGGACGCGTTCACCGCATAAGCAAACCTATGGCGATCACGGATAAAGCACTCGCAGGAAAAGTCGCGCTCGTGACGGGCGCATCGCGCGGCATCGGCCGCGGTATCGCGGTGGCACTCGGGCGTCGCGGCGCGAAGGTCGTCATCAACTACGCCGCGCGCGAAGACGCGGCACGCGAAGCAGCGGCCGAGGTCGAGGCCGCGGGCGGGCAGGCGGCGATCAGCAAGTTCGACGTCGGCAACAGCGCCGAGACCACCGAGGCGATCAAGGCGATCGGCAAGGAGCACGGCTCGCTCGACATCCTCGTGAACAACGCGGGCGTCGCGGTGAACGGCATGCTGATGCGCTTCACCGACGAGCAGTGGAAGAAGGTCATGGACATCAACCTCGGCGGCGCATTTCACTGCCTACGCGCCGCGTCGATGATGATCCTCAAGGCGAAGGACGCCGGCCGCATCATCAACATCACGAGCGTCGTCGGCGAGAGTGGCAACGGTGGCCAGCTCGCGTACTCCGCGAGCAAGGCCGGCCTGATCGGCCTCACGATGACCACGGCCAAGGAGCTCGCGTCGCGCGGCGTCACCTGCAACGCGGTGTCGCCGGGCTTCATCGAGACCGACATGACCGCGGAGCACCTGCCCGAAGCGGCCCGCGCGAAGCTCATGGAGCAGATCCCGCTCGGCCGGATCGGCCGCACCGAAGATGTCGCGAACGCCGTCGCGTTCCTCGCGGGCCCGGAGGCCAGCTACATCACCGGCCAGGTCATCCGCGTTAACGGCGGGATGTTGATGTAATTACGGTTCTGTTCTAGAAACGCCCGCACGCTCGTGCGCGCGTAAGCTCGCGCAACTAAGAGAGGTCCCCATGTCGCCCGACGAGATCGAGTCCAAGGTCAAAGAAATCATCTGCAATCAGCTCGAGGTCTCCCTCGAGCAGCTCCGTCCCGAGGCGTCGTTCATCGACGATCTGAAGGCGGACTCGCTCGCGGTCGTCGAGCTCGTGCTCGCGTTCGAGCAAGAGTTCAAGATCACGATCCCCGAGGAAGACACCGAGCAGATCAAGACCGTCAAGGACGCGACCAACTACATCAAGACTCACGCGAAGTGAGGCGTTTCCCTCGCGTCGCCGAGGGGTAGTTGGAACGTCACTCCAGTCGCGCTAAGGAGCAGCTATGGATCGTCGTCGCGTCGTCATCACCGGCATCGGCCTCGTCACTCCGCTCGGCAACGACACGGAGTCGACCTGGTCGGCACTGCTCGCAGGCAAGAACGGCGCGGGCCCGATCACCCAGTTCGATACGACGCAGTACGCGACGAAGTTCGGCTGCGAAGTGAAGAGCTGGGATCCGTCGAAGTGGTTCGACAAGAAAGAGCTCAAGCACGTCGACCGCTTCCTGCAGTTCGGCGTCGCCGCGTCGATGATGGCGGTGGAGGACGCGGGCCTCGGTACGAAGGTTCCCGAGGGGCAGGAAGAGCGCTGGGGCTGCTACATCGGCTCTGGCCTCGGCGGCGTGAAGACGATCGAGCACACGTTCGAGGCGACCCAGCAGAAGGGGCCGCGCTACGGGTTCTCGCCGTACTTCGTCACCGACATCATCATCAACGAGGTCCCGGGCATGGTGTGTATTCGCACCGGCGCCACGGGTCCGAACTTCTCCCACGTGTCGGCGTGCGCGACGGGTGCGCACTCGATCGGTGAAGCGATGCGCGCGATTCGCCACGGCTACGTCGACGGCATGATCGCCGGCGGCACCGAGGCGACGATCTCGATCCTCGGTGTCGGCGGGTTCAACTCGATGCGCGCGATGTCCACGCGCAACGACGACCCCACACACGCGAGCCGCCCGTTCGACAAGGACCGCGATGGCTTTGTCATCGGCGAAGGCGCCGGCGTCGTCGTGCTCGAGGATCTCGAGTCGGCCAAGAAGCGCGGCGCGCGCATCATCTGCGAGCTGATCGGCTACGCAGCGAACAGCGATGCTCACCACGTGGCGGCGCCCGCACCCGAGCACCGCGGTGCGCAAGCGTGCTTCCGCCTCGCGATGAAGGACGCGCGCATCGAAGGCAGCGCGATCCAGTACGTCAACGCGCACGGCACGTCGACGGACCTGAACGACAAGAACGAGACGATCGCGATGAAGAAGGTCTTCGGCGATCACGCTCGCAAGATGGCGATCTCGTCGACGAAGTCGATGACGGGCCACACGCTCGGCGCCGCCGGCGGCATCGAAGCGGGCATCACGGCCCTCGCGATCGCACGCGGCGTCCTGCCGCCGACCACGAACTATCAGACGCCCGACCCCGACTGCGATCTCGACTACATCCCGAACACCGCACGCGAGCAGCGCGTGGATGTCGCGATGTCGAACAGCTTCGGCTTCGGCGGCACCAACGCGGCGCTCATCGTCCAGCGCTACAAGGGCGACTGAGTTGAAGTGGTACGCGGGCAGCGATCACGCAGGCCTGCCGCTCAAGCGAGCGCTGGTCGCGCAGCTGCGCGCGCTCGGTGACGAAGTCATCGATATCGGTACGGACAACGAGACGTCCGTCGATTACCCGGAGTTCGGCGCGGAGGTCGGTCGTCGCGTCGTCGCCGACAAAGGCACGCTCGGCGTGATCGTCTGCGGCTCCGGCATCGGCATCTCGATCGCGGCGAACAAGGTGCCCGGCGTGCGTGCCGCGCTCGTCCACGATGCATTCACCGCCGAGATGGCGCGCCGGCACAACGACGCGAACGTCGTCGCGATGGGCGCTCGCGTGATCGGCGTGGGTGTCGCGGAGCATGCGCTCGCCATCTTCCGCAACACACAGTTCGAAGGCGGCCGGCATCAGCGCCGCGTCGATCAGTTGAACGATCTCGGTACGCTCGACGCGGTCCGCGCGCTGGATCGCGAGGGCACGTAATGCGCTGCCCATTCTGTGGCGAGCTCGAGGACAAGGTCATCGAGACTCGCCTCTCGAAGGACAACTCGGAGATTCGTCGCCGCCGCGAGTGCGAGAAGTGCACGCGTCGCTACACGACGTACGAGCGCATCGAAGAGTCGATGCCGCTGGTCGTGAAGTCCGACGGCCGCCGCGAGCCGTTCGATCGCACGAAGATCGAGCGCGGCCTCCAAGCCGCCGTCGCGAAGCGCAAAGTCTCGCGCCAGCAGATCACCGCGCTCGCGCTCCAGGTCGAGCGCGAGGTCGGCGAGCTGGGCGTGTCCGAGATCGCCGCGCGCGATATCGGCGAGCGCGTGCTGCCGCGGCTGCGCACCGTCGACGCCGTCGCGTACGTCCGGTTCGCGTCGATCTATCGTGACTTCCGCGATCTCGAGGGGTTCGCGAAAGAAGTCGAAGCGCTACGCAACGAAGAGGACACGGGCAAGCACAAGCTCGCGCAGGTCGCGGCGCTCGCCGACGAACAGATTCGCAAGGCGGGCGAGGACGTCGTCGTCTCGCGTAAATCGACCGTCGAGAACGTGGATGCCGCCCGCGAAAAAGCAGGCGATGCGCCCGTCGTCGATCCCGCGACCGAACGCGCGGGCTGATCGCAACGCGTGCTCGTCGCGCGGTAGTCTCCAGCGTCGATGCCGCGCCCGATCATCTCCGCCGAGCAGCGCGCCGCCGACGAGCGGCACATGGCGCGTTGCCTCGAGCTCGCGAGGGAATTCGAGGGCCGCACCGCACCGAACCCGATCGTCGGCTGCGTGATCGTCGATCGCTGGGGCAAGGTCCTCGGCGAAGGCGCGCACGAGAAGGCGGGCACCGCACACGCGGAGATCCACGCGCTCGCGGCCGCGAAGAAAACGAAGCTCGCGGGCGCGACGATGTACGTGAACCTCGAGCCGTGCAATCACACCGGCCGAACCGGCCCGTGTGCACCCGTGGTGCGAGATAGCGGCATCGAGCGTGTGGTCATCGGCATGGCAGATCCGGTGCCGGGCCACGGCGGTGGCATCGAGCTGTTGCGGCGCGCGAAGCTCGAGGTGCACACCGGCGTGCTGCGCGAGGCGTGCGAGCGCGCGAACCTCGCGTGGACCACGTTCGTCACGCAGCAGCGGCCCGCGTTTTCACTCAAGGCGGCGATCACGCTCGACGGCAAGATCGCGACGGTGACGGGGCACAGCAAGTACATCACCGGCGAGGCCGCGCGCGCCGATGTCATGCGCCTGCGGAACACGCACGACGCGATCATGGTCGGCGTCGGCACCGTGCTCGCCGACGATCCGTGGCTCACCGTGCGCGAGGTGAAGAACGGTCGCGATCCCGTTCGCGTCATCTTGGACAGCCAGCTCCGCACGCCGCCGGATGCGCACGTCACGCCGAAGACCACGGGCAAGACCCGGCCGGTCGCGCGCACGATCATCGCGTGTGGTGGCAAGGCGAGCGCGGCGCGCGAGAAGGCGCTCGTCGCGAAGAACTGCGAGGTGTGGCGGATCCCGACCCACGCGAACGGGCGGCTCGACATCGGCGAGCTCGCCCGCCGTCTCGCCGACGAGAACATCATGTCCGTCCTCGTCGAGGGCGGCGGCGAGGTGCACGCGTACATGATCGAGAAGCGGCTGTGCGACCTCTTGTACCTGTACATCGCGCCCAAGGTGATCGGTGGCCCCGCGCCGAGCTGGGTCGGCGGCAAGGGCCTCGAGCACATGGGCAGCGCCGTGACGTTCGTGTTCGACGAGGTGATCGAGGATTTCGCGGGAGATCTCAGGCTCACCGGCCGTCTCGCACCTGTCCCTAGCGACGATTGAAACCTGACCCTGCGCAACCGCACGCGAGAGTGGTAGAAGCGGGGCATGTTCACCGGGTTGGTCGAAGACACGGGCACCGTCGCGCGCGCCGATCGGCGAAGCGATGCGCTCGTGCTGTCGATCCGGCCCGCAAAGATTCCGCTCGCGGAGCTCGTGCTCGGCGAGAGCGTCTGCCACGACGGAACGTGCCTGACGGTGACGGACATCGGTCGCGATGCGTTCACCGTGCTCGCGGGCGCGGAGACGCTCGCGCGAACCACGCTCGGTTCGCTGCGCGTCGGCAGCAAGGTGAACCTCGAGCGATCACTGAAGCTCGGCGATCGATTGGGCGGACACTGGGTCACCGGCCACATCGATGGCACCGGCGAGCTCGCCGTGCGGCGCGATATGGGCGCGAACCTCGTGCTTGGATTTCGCGCGGTGCCGGCGCTGCTCAAGTACATCGTCGAGAAGGGATCGATCGCGATCGCGGGCGTGAGCCTGACGGTCAACGCGGTCGACGCGGAGACATTCTCCGTCGCGATCATTCCGCACACGCGTGATCACACGACGCTCGGGGCACTCGCGATCGGTGATCGTGCGAACCTCGAAGTCGATATCTTGGCAAAGCACGTCGAGAAGTTGCTCGGAGGGAAGTCATGACCGTTAGCACCACGCCGATCGAACGTGTGACCCGCGCCCTCGAGGAGATCCGCGCGGGGCGGATGGTGATCCTCGTCGACGACGAAGATCGCGAGAACGAGGGCGACCTCGTGTTCGCCGCGGAGCTCGTCACCCCCGAGCTGATCAACTTCATGGCGACCCACGCGCGCGGCCTGATCTGCCTCGCGATGGACGACAAGCTGATCGACAAGCTCGAGCTGCCGATGATGGTGCGCGATAACCAAGCGTCCCTCGGCACCGCGTTCACCGTGTCGATCGAAGCGCGTCACGGCGTCTCGACCGGCATCTCCGCGAAGGATCGCGCGACGACGATTCGCGCCGCGATCGCCGACGACGCGCGACCGCACGACGTGGTCTCGCCCGGACACATCTTCCCGCTGCGCGCGCGCAAGGGCGGCGTCCTCGTGCGCACCGGGCAGACCGAAGGATCCGTGGATCTCGCGCGGCTCGCGGGCCTCAAGCCGGCCGGCGTGATCTGCGAGATCATGCGCGAGGACGGCGAGATGGCGCGCCGGCCCGAGCTCGAGCAGTTCGCGCAGAAGCATGGCCTCATGCTGCTCAGCGTCGCCGACATGATCGCGTATCGCTTGCAGCGCGAGCAGATCGTTCGCCGGCAGGCACACGGCGCCATGCGGCCGGGCTTCTTGCCGCCGGGCGAGCCGTTCGCCGCGTACTACTACGACACGCACGTCGAGGAGACCGAGTACCTCGCGCTGGTTCGCGGCGACGTGGTCACCGCGTCGGCAAGGGGCGAGACCGTGCTCGTGCGCGTGGCCGCGATGGAGCCGCTGTGCGATCCGTTCGCGCTACGGCCCGACCTCGACGCCGCGATCAAAGCGATCGACGACGCGGGGTGCGGTGTCCTTCTCTACGTGGTGAATCGCGGTCGCATGCGGCTGCGCCATTCGTTCGAGCGGGTGGTCGGGCTCACGCCGCGCGAGAGCGCGGTCTCCCTCGGGAATCCGTCGAGCGAAGCGCTGCGTGATTTTGGCCTCGGCGCCCAAGTACTGGCGGACATCGGGCTCAAGAAGATCCGCCTGATGATTCACTCGGACCGCAAGATTGCGGGCATCGAAGGATTTGGCATCGAGGTCGTGGACCGCGTACCTATCCCGCGCACCGCGTTCCGTAATATCAAAGCACAATGAAAGTTTCGCTCGTCGGCGGGGTCCGGGAGTCATCCCTCCGTTCCGCGCTCGCATCGGCGTCGCCCGGCGAGCATCAGTTGCACGACCGCAACAAGCTCGCGTGGGTCGCTTTGTTCGATGCCCCGGAAGCTACGTTGTCTGCCATGCAAGCCGCCCTCGGTGACACGCTCACCATCCTCGACGTGAACCTCGGCGAGAAGTCGACCGCGTCGAAGCGCACGCTGCCGGCGCAGAAGCCGGCCGAGAAGCCGCTCGATCTGTCGAAGACCGCGAACGAGATCGTCGCGAGCTGGGGACCGCTCGATCCCGAGAGCGACGTCAGCGAAGCGGACCGCGCTCGCGACCTCGCACTCGCACTCGCCGAGGACATCCAGCCGCCTCCGCCGCCGGCCGCCGTGCCGACGGGGAAGGGCGGCGGGATGCCGCTCAAGCGCAAGGGCACTGGCGGACCGCGCGAGAAGCCGATGCACGCCGTGTGGGCCGAAGCGCTGCTCGATCACCTGACGCAGTCCGAGGGACTCGAGCTCGGTGGCGATCCGCCGATCGGCCGCGTCGCGGGCCTGCTCATGAAGTACGACATCGACGGGGCGCTCCCCGCCGATTTTGGCACCACGCTGCTCGATTTCCTCGTCGACGACTCGTCGGTCGAAGAGGTGTTCGCCGACGAGGACGCGCTGATGGCGATCGCGCGCAACACGCGTCCGAAATAGCGTTCCTGGTGTATAGATGGGGCCAATGCCCCAGACCATCGAAGGGACCCTATCGGCCACGGGCCTGCGGTTCGCCATCGTCGCCAGCCGTTTCAACGGGCTGATCGTCGAGCCGCTGATCGCCGGTGCGCTCGACGCGATCGTTCGCTCGGGCGGCAGCGCCGATGCGGTCACGCTCGTGCGGTGCCCGGGAGCCTGGGAGCTCCCGCAGACGACGCGCATGGTCGTGGCACGCGGTGGCATCGATGCTGTCATCGCGCTCGGCGCGGTGATCCGCGGATCCACGCCGCACTTCGATTACGTCGCGGGTGAAGCGGCCAAGGGCATCGCGGCGGTCGCCGCATCGAGCGACGTCGCCGTCAGCTTCGGCGTGCTCACCACCGACACGATCGAGCAAGCGCTCGAGCGCGCGGGGACCAAGGCCGGCAACAAGGGCTTCGACGCGGCGCTCGCGGCGATCGAGCTCGCGACGCTGTTCCGCACCCTCGCCGGCGGCGGCCGAAGTGGAAAGTCGAAGGGCAAGTGACGCAAGGCGTTCGCAGAACAGGACGCGCGTACGCGCTGCAGCTCCTGTATGCCCGCGACGGAGATCCCGCGACCGACGTCACCGGTGCGGCCGTTAGCTGGGCCGACATCTTCGAGCTCGAGATCGATGCGCAAGCGCAGACGTTCGCGCGCGACCTCGTCGCTGCGGCCACCGAGCGCAGCGCGCAGATCGACGAGCTGATCACCAGCGCGTCGAAGAACTGGCGGCTCGATCGCATGTCGCGCGTCGATCGCAACATCCTGCGCCTCGGTGCCGGCGAGCTGCTCGCGTTCCCCGACGTGCCAGTGAAGGTCGTCATCAACGAAGCGGTCGAGCTCGCGAAGCGATTCGGGACTGCGGAGTCGAGCGCGTTCGTCAACGGCGTGCTCGATCGGATCGCGTCCGCCGCGGGCCGCTCGCCCGAGACCTGAGACGACGATGGCACTCTCCGTCCTGCCCTTGGATCTCGCGCGCTGGGACGAAACCGCGCGCGACTGCCTCGTGCTGCCGGTGTTCAAGGACGATCGTCCGCTGCGTGGTGCGGCCGGACTCGCGGACTGGCGCCTCTGCGGACGGCTCTCGCGCTTACTCAAGGCGAACAAGGCCACGGGCGAGCAGGGCGAGTCGATGATGTTGCCGCCGGGGCGTCGCCTTCGCTTCGCACGCATCATGTGGTTCGGGCTCGGCGACGCGAAGGGATATAGCGACGCGCGGTTCAAGAAGGACCTCGCCTGGATCCTCGACGTCGTCGCGAAGGCGAACGTGAAGGATTGGGCGCTGCAGGCGCCGGGGCGCGCGTCGGGGCTCATCGGTGCGCGCCGCGCCGTCGAGCTCATGCTCGAGAACGACACGCTCGCAGATGCACGCGCCGACCTGCCGATCGTGCTGCTCGAAGATCCGACCGGCCAGAAGGACATCGCGGAGCTGCTGCGCAGTCAGCGCGAGCGCCGTCCGTCGCAGCCTCCTCCCTCGCCCGCGTCTACGTGATCCAGTGCCAGATCTTGGTCAGCACGTGGACCACCACGTTGCCGAACACGAATAGCAGCGCGATGTCGACGAGCAGCGCGACGTGGCCGACGACGATCCAGACGCCGTCGCGTTCGAGCACGCCGATCGCGTAGATGAAGATCGGGATCAGAAAGATCAGGTTCGAGCCGGGAATCGGCAAGGGCAGGGCGAGCCCGAGCGAGAGCAGCGTGATGCCGAATCCGACGAGCCGCGTGCTGATCGACCACTCCCAGCGACGGCGCGTGGACTTCGCGATCCACTTCGTTCGTCGCGCGAGGATGCCGGCGACCTTGTCGAGCATCGTCATCGATAGCTCGCGCCGTCGTGCGCGCTTGGGCAGCCACGGCTTCGTGCGGCCGATGATCATCTGCACGCCGATGATCGCGATCGCGAGGCCGAACGGCGTCGATAGCCCGAAGAACGGGATCGCGATCAGGGTCAGGATCCCGACGAGAAATCCGAAGCCCGCCTCGGCTGCCTTATCGACGAGCTCGCCGACCGTCAGGTGCTCGGGCCGCGGCGCGTCGTAGCCATCGCCGTCCGGATCGCGCGCGCCGAGCTCGTCGAGCAGCTCGTCCATGCGCAGTCGTCGCGGCTTCGGCGGCACAGGCGCATCACCGGTGGTGATGGTCTCTGCGGCCTGCTCGACATCCACGCGGCAACCCTAGTAGGTTCCGCGGCCGTGGACCAGGTCAAGCAGCAGGTGTGGATCGCGGAGGGATTGATCGACCAGTACGGCGACATTCTCCGGCGCTACATGAAGGCCTGGTCGTCGCAGGAGGAGGCGGAGTGCCATGTCCTGCACGGCGAGATCGAGCGCGTGTATCTCGAGATCTGGGAGCAACTCGATGGTGCGGCGAAGCTCACGCAAAGCACCGGTCGCACCACGGATGACTCGCAGATTCGCGCGCGTCCGGACCTCGTGACGTGGCCCGAGCTCGACTGGACTCCGCCCGCGACGCTGCACGTCGACATTCGCGGCGGCTTCTTCTCGCAGCTGTTCCGCCGCATCTTCGGTGCCTGACGCGCTACTCGAGAACCTCGACGAAGCGGGCGAGCAGAGTCTTGCGACCCTCCGCGAAGTCGATGACCAACTTCGTGTCGGCTCCGTGACCCTGCGCCGAGATGACGACGCCTTCGCCGAACTTCGCATGTCGCACGCGCTTCGGAGGGCCGACGGGCTTCGCGGCGCGGGGCTGCGGCGCGATCGTCTCGCGCAGCTCGAGGAGCGACGTCGACCGCGGTGCGTACCCGAGCGCGAGGTCCACGTCCGCCAACGCCGCGTCTCGTGCACCGAGTTGCTGGTGGATGCGAGCACGGCGACCGAGCAGCGTCGCGGTCAAATTCTCGAGGACGACACCCATGATCTTCGCGGGCACCTGCGGTGGCAGTAGCGCGAGCCCGTCGGCGAGCAGGGCTAGCCCGCGGCGCGGGTCTTCGGCGGTCTTCGCCTGTGCGTAGAAGCGGAGAGCGCGCTTCTCGCGTTCGAGATCATCGAGCGTGCGCGGATCGCAATCACCGACGAGGGCCGCATCGTCGCGCTGCGCCGTGAGCCGCGGCAGTCGCTCGCGCAACGCCGCCGCCGTGTAGTGCTCGATCCGCGGTGGATCGGGCGCCCACGTCGAGCGATCGATCTCGACGGTGTCGTTCCAATCCGGTTCTGGAATCCGCTTCTGATCGCACACGTCCGGACCGATGCGCACGAGATCGCAAGGCGCCGCGGGGTCGACCGCGAGGGTCGCGAGCGCATCGGGATGTCCCGCGACGGCGGTCACCACGTCGAGGCCCTGTGCGATCAACCAGCCACGAAATCCGAGCAGGACGATCGAGTCGCTGTCTCCGAGCAATACGCGACACGCATCGCGCACGCCCTCGCGCATCAGGGCTTGGTTGTATGCCCGCGCCCAGCGCGTGAATCCGATCGCTTCGGCATCCGAGCCAGCGAGCAACTGGTGCTTCAGTGCGCTCGCCACGGTCGCGACATCACCTGCCCCGGAAGCGCGGGCCAGCGAGATCAACTCCCAGAACCGCGCGTCATCGATCGTTCCACGCGGTCGGTCGCGCTCGGCCGCCTCCAGGAACCGCGCGTACAAGCTCGGATAGAGCTCGCGAATTGTCGCGGCGGTCCACTCGTAGTCGCTGACGCGATCGTGGGGCCACGTGCCGAGACCGGGAACCTCGAACGAGACGGCGTGCTCGGGTAACGGATGGTCGAACGCCTTCTGATGTGCCGCGTCCGCGACGCTCGATAGCTCCTCGTAACGCATGCCGGACGTTGCGAACCGCGCGAGCGTTTCTGGATCGCGGACGGCCTCCAGCAGCACTCGCTCGCCCATTCCGACGAGCCACGCACGCGCGTAGTCGAACCCGTCGTCGCTGCAGCCGCCCTGGATCGTCCAGACGGCGGCCCATAGATCCTTGCGCCGGATCGCCGCGTGATACGCCGAGAACCACGCGTCGAAGTCGATGATCTCGGCGGCCGGCAGCCGGGCCAGCTCCTTCACCAGCGATGTCGCCTGATCGCGCGTGTCACGCGTGCGATCGATCAGGGCCCAAAACGCTGCCTGATTCACTCGTCGACTCGTCGCGGTTAGTTGCGCGCGAGCATCACGGCCGTCTGCGAATAAGCGGACGACATCCAATACTGCGACAGCGCATCGAGCTTGTCGCTCATGTCGCCCTCGCGCGCGATCGTCGCTTGCTGGTAGGCGAGCTTCGCCTGCACGGGGATCGAGCCGGTCGCGATCCGCGCGGCCCGCGCACTCGCGCGCGCGCTGCGCTCCGCGGACGCGAGCATGTTCATGAACGCCTTCTCGTGCTCGACGCCGTTCGCGCGGCCCGTCGCTGCATCGGTCTTGAGGCCGAGCGAGTAGTACTTCGCGATCAGCTCCGCCGAGTTGTAGTAGGCGAGCTCGCTGCCCGCGAGCGCCATCAGGTTCCACTGCGGCGAGTTCTCGCCCCACAGAGCCTTCATGTCTTTCGGCAGACCGTCCACCTGCTGGAGGTGCGAGAGCATGTACGCGACGAGGTAGTTCGGCTCGCTCATCGCGATGCGCGTGCGCGCTTGGTCGAGCGTCAGCCCGAACTGCTTCGCGGCGGGCTCGACGAGCAGCGTCTCGAAGTAGTTCACGCCCGCAGCGCCCGCCGACTGGAATGACGTCGAGAGTCGCTTGATGTTCGGGATCGAGCACATGTAGTTCACGGACTTCTCCGTCATGAACTCGAGCTCCTCGCTCGCCATCTGCGCGGCCGCGACGGTCTGGCCGATCAGGAGCACCGTCGGCATCACCCGCTCGACGATCGCTTCGGCGACCTCGGGCGCGCCGAGCTCTTCCTTGGTGCGCGAGCCGAGCGCCGAGAGCAGCTCCTTGGTGTAGCCGAGCGAGTCCTTCGCGAACACCTTGAAGCCCCAGCTGCGCAGCGCCGCTTGATACGCGGCGATCATCAAGAGATGTCCGCCGAGCGTCGACGGCTTGATCGCGCCGATCTTCTTGAACACGTCGATCGTCTGTTGATCGAGCTGATCGAGCGACGACAGATGCGCGACCGCACCGACGGAGTCGCCGGACTGCACCTTGGTCACGATGCCGTAGATGTCCGTCGCGCTCGCCGCGTAGACCCACGCGGTCAGCATCTTCGCGTACGCGCCCGCGATCAGCCCCTGCTTGTGGAGCTTCTCGGCCTTCTCGGCTTGCTCCTGCGCGAGGAGGCCGAGCGCGAGGAGGCGCTTCGGCAAGCGACCCGCTTGCTGCAGCTGGAGCAAGACCGTCCATTCGTCGGCGAGGCGCTTCTGCCAGCCCTGGTACTTCGCGTCCATGCCTTTGACCGTGACGTCGTCGAGCGCCATCTCGGTCTCGGGGACGGGCACCGGCTCGGGCAGGTTCTTGCCGGTGAGGAACTTGTACGCCTCGTGAACGTTCGCGATCTCGACGGCGGTCGCGCCTTTTTCCTTCGCGAGTGCGACGAGGTCGACGTCCTTGCCCGTCGCTTCGCTCTTCGCCCAGCGCATTCCGATCGGATAGCCGAGCCGCTTCTTGCCCTTCTCGATCGAGCCGATGAACTTTTCGGGGATGCCGCTGACCGGACCGATGGTTCCGTCGGGGTTGATGATGCCGGTCATCGTCACGCTCGGATCGATCGCCGCGCCCGTCATTGTCGCGAGGAAGCCACCGGCCATCAGGCCCGATGCGCTCGCGCCGTCGATGTAGCCACCGCTCGCGGCGGAGAACGAGAAGTCGGTGAGGTCTTTGCCGAGCGTCGATGCAGCGACGAACGCGCTGACCCACACGCCGGCGCGCCACTGATTGCCCGCGCCGCCGGCGAGCTCCTCATAGACGCCGACCTGGACGGAGCCGTCCTTGTTCGGCTCGGTGCCGAGCTTGACGGGCGTCGAGCCGCCGGTCGCGCCTTTGGGATCGAGCTTGACGAACATCGCGTCGACGAGCCCCCGCGTCGGATGCAGCGGAAGCGGCAGCACCGTCGATCCGTTGCGATCATCGGTGCCGAGGATCACCGCTTGGTTCGCGGCTTTCGCGTCGTCCTTGATCGTGAGCGGCGCGAAGTCTTTTTGCGCGGTGCCGGGCAACGGCGTGGTGCCCGGCTTCGTCGAACCGCCACACGAGATCGAAGCCATACCGGCGAGCGAGGCGAGGGCAAAGCCCTTGCGCAGTTTCCCCATAGGCGGTGAATCGTAACTCAGCGACCGCGGCGATGCTCGTCGGTGGCCCGAGGATGGTGCTTCTTCACCAGCTCGATAACCCGGGCCTGCCCGACGTGGGTGTAGACCTGCGTCGTCGAGATGTCGGCGTGGCCGAGCATCGCCTGCACCGCACGCAGGTCCGCGTCGCGCTCGACGAGGTGGGTCGCGAACGAATGCCGTAGCTTGTGCGGCGACACGCCGCCGCCTGCCGGCAACCGCACGTCGGCCTTCTGCGCGTAGGCGCGGAGCAGCTTCCAGAAGCCCTGCCGCGTCATCGGCCCACCGCGCTCGGTGAGAAACAGGGCGCGCTCCGCGGGATCCTTGACCCACGCGGGGCGATCCTCGGCGAGGTAACGGCGAATGCGCTCGAGCGCGACGGCGTGCACCGGCACGAGCCGCGTCTTGTTGCCCTTGCCGGTCACGCGGACAAAGCCCGCGTTGGAGTTCACGTCCGCGAGCGGCAACGCGACGAGCTCGGACACGCGCAGCCCCGACGCGTAGCAGAGCTCGATCATCGCCGCATCGCGCCGCCCGCGCGGCGTGTCGGGAGGCGCCGCGATCAACCGCGCGACCGCCTCCTCGCCGAGGACCCCCGGCAACCGGCGCGCGGTCTTGGGGGCATCGATGAGCTCGGACGGATCGGCATCGAGCCAGCGTTCGCCGACGAGGTGCTTGCACAGCTGGCGCACGGCAACCAGCGTTCGCCCGCGACTGCGTGGTCCGAGCCCGTCGCGTGCGAGGACGCCCAGGAACTCCGCGATGTCGAGCGGGGTGACATCGTCGACATCGACGCGGCCGCGCGTGTCGAGGAACGTGATCAGCTTGCCGAGGTCACGGCCGTACGCCTCGAGCGTGTTGCGTGACAGCCCGCGCTCGACCTTCAGATGATCGAGGAACTGATCGCGCGCCTCGTCGAGGGAGAGCCGGCGGGCCATGGCTCAGCATCGGCGATCGGCGCTTTCTGGCAAGTTTTCAGGGGTTGCGCGCGCCTGGTCGAGACGCCATAGTCGTCTCCGGCCGTGGACCTAACCGTCGACCAGATCCGGTGGATCTTCATCTACCTGTTCGTCTTGATCGTCTCGATCGCGTTCCACGAGTTCGGTCACGCATTCGTCGCGCACAAGCTCGGCGATGACACGCCCAAGCGCGAGGGTCGCGTCACGCTGAACCCGATCGCGCACATCGATCCGGTGGGCACGCTCCTGCTCCCCATCGCCGGCTCGCTGTTTGCCGCTGCGAACGGCAGCGTGGGTGGCTTTGGCTGGGGGAAGCCCGTGAGCTGGCAACCCCATCGCATCCGTCGCGGCATCTCGATGTCCACGGCCCAGATCCTGGTCTCGATCGCGGGCCCGTTCATGAACCTGTTCCTCGCGATCCTGATCGCGCTGGTCCACGTCCTCCTCGTGACGAAGAACGTCGTCACGAGCCCGGACATCTCGCAGATCCTCTACTTCGCGTCGGCGACGAACATGCTGCTGATGTTCTTCAACCTGCTCCCGTTCCCGCCGCTCGACGGCGGTCACGTCGTCGAGCAGTTCGTTCCGTACAAGCACCGCGCGCGCTTCGACGAGATTTTCAAGTACGCGCCGTTCATGTTGCTCGCTGTTTTGATGATTCCGCCGATCCGGAAGGTCTTCCAGGTTCCCGCGCAGTGGTGTACAGACCACATCTACTCGCTGTTCCTGTCCCTGTTCTAATGGATCAAGCCGGATACCAAGTCGCCCTCGACGTGTTCGAGGGGCCGCTCGATCTGCTGCTTCACCTGGTGAAGAAGCACGAGCTGTCGATCCTCGACATCCCGATCTCGTTCGTCACCGAGAAGTACCTCGAGTACCTCGATGCGATGGCCGCTCTCGATATCGACGTCGCCGGCGAGTACCTCTTGATGGCGGCCACGTTGTGCCACATCAAGTCGCGCGAGCTCCTGCCCACGCCCGAGCCGCTCGAGGACGAGGAGACCGAAGCCGGCGAGGACGGCGAGATCGAGCTCGATCCACGCGCGGACCTCATCCGCCGCTTGCTCGAGTATCAGAAGTATCGCGAGGCGGCGACGCAGCTCGGCGAGCGTCCGGTCGTCGGTCGCAACGTGTGGTCGCGTGGCGCGCCCACCGAAGACGCGGTCGGCGATGGCGTGGATATCGATGCGATTGCACCGCTCGCACCGTTCCCGGTGCACAAGCTGATCGAGGCGTTCGATCGCGTGATGCAGCAGGCGAAGGTGAAGGTCGCCCACAACGTCCTCATCGATCGCCTGTCCGTCAGCCAGAAGATCTCCGAGCTGACCGACCGCCTCGAGGCGGAGGGACGCTTCACGTTCACCTCGATGTTCTCGTTCCTGCGCGACGGCGTGGAGCGCTCGCTCTCGGACATCAAGCACGAGGCGGTGGTCACGTTCCTCGCGCTCCTCGAGATGGCCAAGCTGCGCTTGATCTCCCTTGCTCAGCCGGGCGCCATGATCGGGGACGAAGAAATCGTCATCGAGCGGGCGGGAGACGATCTCCGGGCTCGGATGGAGCGCGGTGTGGCGGGCAGCGAAGACTATCGCTAGTCGGAGTGTCGGACCGTCGTGGTACTGACCGAACCGTGAGTCGTAAGCGCAAGAAAGCACGGAAGGTCCAGGCTCCGGTCGAGGCCGTGGTCGAGGACGAGATCCTCGCCGAAGGCTCGGGACCGATCGTCTCCGATGAGGTGCTCGCCGAAGCGGCGGCCGCCGCGGAGGCTACCGAAGCCCACGCAGAGCCCGTCCTGCCCGCCGACGACTCGGTCCCGGACGACGCCGATAACTCCATCGAAGCGCTCGAGGCCGCCGCGCACGCCGCGCTCGACGACGCTGCCGAGCCCACCGACGCGGAGCTCGATGCGATCGAGTCCGAG
>Ga0154020_10001523_pt1 | contig 28530 bp, 22 predicted proteins | sample Klosneuvirus_201_FD_109709 | JGI IMG/M metagenome (GOLD analysis project Ga0154020, IMG submission 109709) | Active sludge microbial communities from wastewater, Klosterneuburg, Austria - Klosneuvirus_20160825_MG | ecosystem: Engineered > WWTP > Aerobic digester > Activated sludge | place...
ACCACATGGGTGCTGTCGGCTGGCAAGCACCTCAAGAGTCGAATGGAACCGATCGCTGAAGTTGAAAAGCCAATACCTCAATTTTCTTATGGTGACCATCTGCCTGGTCATCACACCCGTAACGGTTCATGCGGAAGACCTCCTCGTGTTCATGTACGGGAGCGGGAGTGTCGAGCGATACGATGCCGATGGGAAACATTTGGGAACTTTCATTAGCCGCCTACTTCACGGATGGGAGGGGCAACGAACGGATCGCAGGTAAATTGTATACAAGTGTGTTGATGGATCCCGTGGAATTGTATACAACTGCGGTATGACCATAACACAATCGAACAAACGACAGACTGAGCTCGCCAGTACGCACTCCCGACTTACGCTCGCTGACAATGTGGTTGAACGGATTCGTAACGAGATCATTTCGGGAGTGCTGGCGCCTGGGACAATGTTGGCTGAGATTCCAACGGCGCAGCGGTTGGAAGTTAGTCGCGTACCGGTCCGCGAGGCTTTTCGAGAGTTGGAGCATGACGGCCTGTTGGTGTTCGAAGCCAATGGGCGCTGCCACGTCCAAACTCTGACGGCTCGCGACTTTGACGAAATTTACAACGTTCGTCTTATGCTTGAGACAGAATCGTTTCGTTTGGCGGCACTTAATCATTCCGAACCAGACCTCAAGGCGCTCCGAAACAACATTCGTCAGATGGAACGAGCTCGCTCGCTAAATCGAATGACTCTTTTGGATATCGAATTTCACGACCAGGTTATGGAGATGAGCCGCCAATCACGATTGATACATCTCTGGGGAGTTATGCGCAGTCAGGTTCGACTATTCACGGCAACCCTGCAGCGAGAAATCAGCAGCATGATCACGAACGTACGCGACGTTTCGGTTGAAGCTCATGTGAAGTGTGTTAGTGGAATTGAATCACGTGATCCGGATTTGGCCAGACAGTGTGCAATCGAACATCTGGGGCCATGGAGCAAATGGTTGAAGACGACTCGTCCGGAAGGCGGTGCGGTATGAACGAGCTATTTGTGCGTCGGTTGCGAATGCGACTCTGCTCGCTCGGATTGGTCAGTTTGCTGCTGGGCGGAGCGCTCTTGATCCTCCCGACGGCGACACTAGCAAACTCCGACGAAGATTTTTTTGAATCGAAGATCCGCCCGATTCTGACGGAGCGATGTCTGAAGTGTCATTCGACCGAACACGGAAAGACCCAGGGCGGCCTTGCTTTGGATACAAAGCAGGGCTGGGAGAAAGGTGGTGAATCCGGTCCGGCCATTACGCCCGGAGATATCGAAAGCAGTCTGCTGATTCGCGCTGTGCTTTACGGAGATGATGGTGCTCAAATGCCTCCGGAAGATGCGGGCGGGAAATTGCCCGACGCAGAGATTGCCTTGCTCAAACAATGGGTTCAGCAAGGCGCGCATGATCCTCGAGCCGGAGCGGCCAAACGTGGAGGCATGACGGAGGAACAGCTTCGCGCATGGTGGTCTTTTCAGCCTGTGAAGCCCGTGTCCGTCCCTGAAATTAGTCAGCTGGGACTAATAAACGAGATCGACCACTTTGTTAGAGCGAGGCTGACCGCGGATGGTCTGGAGTCATCGCCAGAAGCGGATCGACGGACGCTGATTCGTCGAGTGACCTACGATCTGACGGGGTTGCCTCCATCGCCCGAAGAGGTCGATGCATTTCTAGCTGACACGTCGTCAACGGCCTATGAAACTGTTGTGGATCGTTTATTGCAATCGCCTCATTACGGTGAACACTGGGGCCGGCATTGGCTGGATGTTGTTCGTTATGCCGACACCGCCGGCGAAAACACCGATCATCCAATTCCGGATGCGTGGCGATATCGAAACTGGGTGATTGATGCGTTCAATAAAGATCTGCCATATGATCAGTTTGTCCGCGAACAGGTCGCTGGGGATCTTATTCATGCCAATGATCCGGCGGAGCAATATTCGGCTGGAGTAGTGAGCACTGGCTATCTGGCGATCGCGCGCCGCTTTGATCATGACAGCGACAAGTTCATGCATCTGACGTTTGAAGATGCGATCGACACGCTGGGGCAGTCGGTTCTGGGGCTGACGATTGCTTGTGCTCGCTGCCACGATCACAAGTTTGATCCGATTTCGTCGAAAGACTATTACGCGATTTACGGAATTCTGAACAGCACTCGATTTGCATTCCCAGGTTGTGAAGCCAAACAGCAGCCGCGAGATTTGGTCCCCCTGCTTCCTCCGTCGGAATGGGCGCGTACGATCGAACCGTGGGACCGGCAACTGGCCGCGATCGATGCCGAGATCAAGTCGCTGCAGGATGCTCAGACTGGGCAGGCCGGTGAGTTTAAGAACGCCGTCTTTGCTTCGACTCATGCATTGGCTCAGGGCGCGATTGCTGATGGTGGCACGATGGCCTGGACCGACGCGGCGGATCATGGCCTCGGATCAGTCGACGTCAAAGCCGGCCAGCTGGTTCAACTGACCGTTGATCCTTCGGAAAACCACGGCGCGGATTCAACATTAATCGAGTTGGAAATTGCCGAGATCGGTGGGCAGGAACGCATTTGGAATTTGACGAAGGATGTCGTCTCCGATTTTTCCTTTGGAAACCCGCACGCGGATAGTTATGGCAATTCGGCCACGTGGCTGTTTCTGGATGGTCGCGGTGGTCCGCGCCTGTTGTCCGAATCGGTACAGAATTCGTCCGGAACATCCGGGCTGCATGTCTGGAGGACAGGTGACAATCCAGCGGTCTTTGTTAATTCGACCGATCAGCCGCTGCAAGTCTGGACGTCGTTGCCACCGAAAAATCTTTTTGTTCATCCTGCGCAGGATGGACCTGTGGCTTTGGGTTGGGTGAGTCCCATCGAGGGCAAAGTTCTGATTCGCGGTCGCATAGCGGATGCTCATCCAGGCGGTCCGAACGGAGTCGGCTGGCGAATCGATCATTATGTCGCTGACGTGTCTGCCGGAGTTCAGCAGATGGCGAAGACGAATGTGCTGAAGACTCAGCTTCTCGCAAAACGCGCGGAGCACATGGCCCACGCGCCAGCTCGTGAAACTGCGTATGGCGTCACCGAGGGAGCCATTGCGAATGTGCGGATGCATCTGCGAGGCGATCCGGAAAAGCCTGGTGATGAAGTGCCGCGGCGATGGCTGGAAATTCTCGGTGGACAGGAGGTGCCGCCAAACTCCGGCAGCGGCCGTCTGCAATTGGCGCAGTGGCTGACTGATCCTTCGAACCCGCTGACGGCTCGCGTGATGGTGAATCGGATCTGGCAGAATCATTTTGGCAAGGGGCTGGTACAGACTCCGAACGATTTTGGAACGCGAGGACAGAAACCCACGCATCCGGAATTGCTGGACTGGCTGGCGAATCGATTTATGGAATCCGGTTGGAGCATCAAGTCGATGCATCGACTTATCCTGCTTTCGGCTGCTTATCGCCAATCCTCGGGCACCATGTTGTCGGCCGGACACGCAAAGGCATTGGCTGTCGATCCCAATAATCATCTCTACTGGCGTTTCGATCGTCAGCGGCTGAGTGCTGAGGAACTGCGAGACAGCCTATTAGTCGCCGGGCAGCAACTGGATCCCAGTCCGGGTGGACCACATCTGATTCCGCCGACCAATACCTGGAGTTTTTCTCAGCACGTTCCGTTTGCTGGCGTTGCGGAGTCGAACAAACGCAGCATCTACCTGATGACACTGCGCAATCGGCGTCACGCGTTTCTGGGGTTATTTGACGGAGCTGATCCGAACGCGACAACTCCACAGCGGCAAGTCACAACCGTGCCGACTCAGTCGCTTTATTTCATGAACGATGAATTCTTTCATACTCAGGCGGCCAACGTGGCGCAACGATTGTTGTCCCAGCCCGACGAAACTGCGCGAGTGAATGAACTGTTCCGGATTGTGCTGCAGCGATCACCGAATTCCAGTGAGATGGAAACCGCTCAGCGATTCCTTAGTGAATATCAGTTGGCGGTCGCAGAATCTTCGGAGAGCGATCAATCGCTCGCGGTGTGGTCTGCATTGTCCCGTCTGTTGTTGTCGAGTAACGAGTTTCTGTATTTGGATTAGTAGAGTTGTGTTTTCTAATGCCGGCGGGATGTTGTTTGAATCAGCCTGAACGCGATAGCGTCCGGTTTACACCCATAAACCTGAACGACAACCGGGGGCTAGCGCCCGGCGGCTGATGAAGAATCATCCTGACATTTCCCACCCCATATAAGCCCACCTTTATGTCAATACCCCGCCGTCATTTCGTGAAATCCGCTGTAGCCAGTTCGATGCTGATGCCGGGATTGCTCAGCGAACTCCTGGCGGCCGATGCTGCAGACTCAGCCAATCCCGTGGCTCCGAAACAACCGCATTTCCCGGCGAAGGCCAAGTCGGTGATTTTCCTCTTCATGAGCGGAGGCGTCTCACACGTCGATTCGTTTGACCATAAGCCTCAATTGTTTGCCGATCATGGCAAGGAGGTCGTCTTCGACCATCCGGAAACTCGCAACAGGCCGGGCTATGAGAAGATCTTTCTGAAACGTCCCGACTGGAAGTTTACGCCGCGAGGAAAGAGTGGCATCGAAGTCAGCGACTTGTTTCCTCACATTGCTGAGCAGGCTGATGACATCTCGTTTATTCGTTCGATGCACACCAGCCATTCGAATCATTACAACGCCACACTGGGAATGCACACAGGCTCATTTGCGTTTGCTCGACCGAGTATTGGAGCATGGACGAGCTACGGACTCGGCACGGTGAATCAGAACCTGCCGTCATTTCTGGTCTTTGCGCCGCAGATGCCGTACGCCGGAACACAAGTCTGGGCGTCTGATTTTCTGCCGGGTGCTCATCAGGGAACGAGAGTCTTCCCGGGGGCGGAGCCTGTTGCCAATCTGGCTCGTCGCGTGCCCACGACACGTCGCCAGGAATTGGAACTTTCGGCGTTGGCTGCATTCAACGAATCGCATCGATCGACGCGGGCTGATGATCCGCAGTTGGCGACTCGGATTAAAGCCTTCGAGACGGCTCACGGAATGCAGACGGAGATGCCGGCGGCTCTGGATATGTCAGAGGAAACAGAAGAGACACTGGGGCTGTATGGGATGAATCGGGAAACTCGCGATGGCTTCGGTTGGCAATGCCTTGCCGCGCGGCGACTTGTGGAACGTGGTGTCCGCTTTGTGGAATTGATCCACACGGGCTCCAGCGGAAACTGGGACTCGCATGGAAATATGGCAGATCATGGCCGACTGGCTCCGCAGATCGATCAACCAATTGCCGGCTTGCTGCAGGACCTGAAGCAGCGAGGAATGATGGATGATGTGCTCGTTGTCTGGACCACAGAGTTCGGTCGCACACCATTTAACAACACGGCAGATGCTCCTGGGCGAGAACATCACAACTGGGCGTTCACCTCCTGGTTGGCCGGCGCGGGAGTCAAGCGTGGTTATGTTCACGGGGCCACCGACGAACACGGAATTCGAGCTGTCGAGCAGCCTGTTCACGTCAATGACTTTCACGCCACGATTCTGCATCTGATGGGGATCGACCACGAACGACTCACCTGGCGTCACGGCGGGCGAGATTACCGGCTGACTGATATTGCCGGGCATGTGGTGAAGGATGTGTTGTCGTGAAGGGACGTCACTCCGAATCCTCTGCCATTAATGTTGGCAATCGAGAACACCGGACTTCGACGATGAGCCTGAAACTTAACAGCATTTGGATCGGTCCGGTGAGAGAGAAGGTCGGCTGCATACGAACACTTCTGCCTGTTGTCGCCAGAGTTACTCAGTTCGCCGCTGTTTGTTATCTGTTGTGCTGCTGTCACGTGACCTTTGGGCAGGAAGAATCGCCGACGGATCATTTTGAATCAGCCATCAGACCGCTGCTGATTGCTCACTGCATCGAATGTCATGGTCCGGATCGTCAGGAATCCGGGCTTCGTCTGGACTCGCGGCCGGGATGGATGAAGGGCGGCGATCGTGGTCCGGCGATTGTGCCGGGTGATCCTGAAAATTCGATACTTCTGCTTGCGGTGAAGCATGCCGATCCGAATCTGCAAATGCCGGAAGAAAAGCTCAGCGATGCCGACATCGCAGCGATCGAAAAGTGGATTCGAGAAGGCGCGGTGGATCCTCGAGAAACCGCCGAGGCGTCGTCGAAGCATGTCGTCTCCGATCCGCGGACGTTCTGGTCCTTTCAGCCTGTTAGGGACCTGGATCCACCGGCCGTCAGTCAGCCGGACTGGGTTCGAACTCCGGTTGATGCGTTCATTCTGGCTCAGCTTGATACGAACGGACTGAAACCATCGCCACGAGCCGATGCGAGAACCCTTGTTCGACGTGCGTACTTTGATCTGATTGGCCTGCCTCCGACTCCGGAGCAGGTTGCAGCCTTTGAGCGGGAGCCGACGCAGGACGCATGGGCTCGTCTGATCGACCAGCTGCTGGCATCTCCGCAGTATGGCGAGCGCTGGGGGCGTCACTGGTTGGATGTTGCTCGTTACGCCGACAGCGGCGGCTTTGAGACCGACGTTTACTATCGCAACGCCTGGCGCTATCGGGACTATGTGGTGAAGTCATTCAATGACGACAAGCCCTACGATGTGTTCGTGCAGGAACAGATTGCCGGCGACGAACTCTGGCCGGACGACATTACTCTGAATGGCAATTACACGATCGCGCCGGAGAAAGTGCGACACCTGGAAGCATGGACAGGCACCGGTCTTTACACGCTGGGGCCTCAGGTTCACGAATCCAATATGGACGGCAAGAAGATCCGTTACGAGACGTATTCGGACTGGGTCGACACGACCGGCGCGGCGTTTATGGGGCTGACTTTCAGCTGTGCTCGCTGCCATGATCACAAGTTTGATCCGATCACGCAGCAGGACTACTACGCCTTGCAGGCGATCTTCTCGGCCAGTCGGGAGATTGAGTATCCGATCATTGATGCGATGGGGATCACGGACTTCAAGCAGCATTATCCACGGATACTGGCGGTCGAAGAATCCCGCCGCGCTCTGCAAATGTTCGATGCACGAATGGCAGGAAAAGCACTGTCTGCGGAAGAACAGACCGAACGACAGAATCTGCTCAACGCGATTGCCAACAACGTGCTGGCGTTGCCCGAGAATACAGCTCTGGGAGTTCCGCTCGTCGGCCTGATGGAGACGCCGACCGTCAGTGTGCTCGGGCATGAACGTCCCGAGCTGATTGCGCCCGTCTATCTTCTGAATCGCGGTGAACTTTCGCGTCCACGTGACGCCGTGGCGCCGGGCTTGCCGGAGGCTCTGAAGCGGGCTAGTGGCTGGCAGGAATCGATGCCGGGGCATTTGAAGAATCGTGCCGCTCTGGCTCAGTGGCTGACCAGCCCGAAACATCCGTTGACTGCACGCGTGATGGTGAATCGCATCTGGCACGGACACTTCGGACGAGGTCTCGTGGGCAGCCTGAATGACTTCGGGCAAATGGGCGAAAGACCGACTCATCCGGAGTTGCTCGACTGGCTTGCTGGCCAGTTCATGAAGAGCGGCTGGAGCATCAAGCAGATGCACCGCACGATGATGCTGTCGTCGACGTATCAAATGCACAGCGTCGCCACATCGGAAGAGAACGCCTCCATCGACCCGCAGAACCGTCATTTCTGGAAGATGAATCGGCGACGTCTTGAAGCAGAAGTGCTTTGGGATTCGATCCATTCCGTGGCCGGGACTCTGAACCTGAAGATGGGTGGTCGCCCGGTCGTGCCGCCGCTTGAACCTGAAGCCGGGGCTCCCGGTTACTGGATTGTCTCTGCGGATCCGGCTGAACATACTCGACGAGGCCTGTACATTCTACAGCGACGCAATTATCGCTTCCCAATGTTTGATGTGTTTGATTTGCCGGTGAATGCAGTCAGTGCTCCGGCGCGCGATGTGACCACCGTGGCCCCTCAGGCCTTGTGGATGATGAATAACCCGACGGCCGTTCGTCAGTCTCAGGCGTTTGCAGCGCGACTCAGGAATGAGTTGAACGCCGACTGGAATATTCCGGATTTCGGCTCGGGGCAGTCGGGCTGGGCAGGCAACAAGTCAGGGATTCACGCCGGCTGGGCTCTGCGAGAAGACAACGGCAATTCTACTGACGCACATGATGATCCTGTTGGCACCGTGATGACTCATGGTATGACCAGCGTCGTGTGGAAAGCTCCCGCGGCGACAGATGTGTCGGGCAACAGTGGCTGGCCGGTGGAAATTCGTGGCGGGCTCTGGAACATTCGAAGACTGGGACGAAGTGGTCAGTGGAAGCTGTGGCACAACAACAAGCTTCTGAGCGAAGGAACTGTGGATGATCAGTGCGGAACATCGGCTTCTCCGCTGCAACTGAATACCGGCTCCGGCGGTGATGCGGCCCTGAAGTGTGTGGCGATGCCCGGTGATATGTTCCGTCTGGAGATTCTGGAAGGCGATTTCGTAGCTGTGCAGCTCAGCTTTGTCACGCCGCAGGGCCTGCGAGATATCGCAGCGGATTTCTCGCTCAATGCGAATCCCACGCCGCTGGGCTGGCAGTACAGTGAATCAATTGCCAATGGCGGGCAGCCTCTGACAAACGCGATTCGCGTCCGACGATCAGGCGATGATATGTCACAAGTTGACCGAGCCTGGAAACTGGCGCTGGGCCGATTGCCAACGAAGGACGAGAAAGCGGAAGCCGAGCAACTGCTGAAGTCCCTCTCGGCGACGGATCCAGTAACGTCCATGTCACTGCTCTGCCTTGCCCTGTTCAACATGCAGGAGTTTGCGTATGTGGACTGATTCTCTGAACAAAACTCACTGTCAACGATTTCTGCCGATCCTCAATCGTCGCGACTATTTGAGGACATCAGCCTTTGGGTTTGGGGCCTCAGTTCTGGGTTCACTGATTGCACAGGATGCAGCGGCCGGCGAACAGGACTCAAAGACCCCGCTGGCTGCTCGTGAGCCCCATTTTCCCGCGAAAGCGAAGCGAGTGATCTTCATTTTCTGCGCGGGAGGTCCGAGCCAGCTGGAGACGTTCGATCCAAAGCCGGCATTGATCAAGTACAACGGTCAGCCAATCCCGGAGAGTTTTCGAACGGAAGGACTGGCTCTGCAGTTTATGAAAGCCAGTGACGGCAAGCTGATGGCTTCGCAGTTCGAATTTCAGAAGCACGGTCAGTCCGGATTAGAGATCTCATCGTTGTTCCCGCAGTTGTCGAAGCATGCCGATGATCTGGCAGTGATTCGTTCGTGCCACCATGATTCTTTCATCCATGGTCCTGCATCGGCGGTTGTGAATACGGGATCGTCGTTGCTCGGTCATCCCAGTATGGGAGCCTGGGTGACTTATGGGCTTGGCAGCATGACGGACAACCTGCCGGCCTACATCACGATGACGGACGGAGGATTTCGCCCCGGGCCTGCGGTCAGTTATGGAAGCGGATTTCTTCCTGCGATCTATCAGGGGACCGTGTTGCGAACGGAGGGGACACCCATCTCCAACCTGGTAGCAGCCGGAGCACCTGGTCAGCAGCGGCAGATGCTCGATGTACTGAACCGGTGGAACGAACGATTTGCTTCGGCGCGCCCGGAAGATACTCGTCTGGCCGCTCAGCTGGCGAACTACGAACTGGCGTTCCGCATGCAGACGGCAGCACCCGACTTGATACGCATCGACGATGAAACCGCGGCGACTCGAGAATTGTATGGCGTCGATAAAGAACCGACGGCAAAGTTTGGACGCATGTGCCTGCTGGCACGACGCATGGCGGAAAGAGGCGTGCGATACGTCCAGATGTTCAACAATGACTGGGATGGTCACGGGGAGTGTGCTGCGAACCACAAAGCGAACGCTGATCGGACCGATCAACCCGTTGCGGCCTTGTTGACCGATCTGAAGCAACGAGGCTTGCTGGAGAGTACTCTGGTTGTCTGGGCTGGTGAGTTTGGTCGAACGCCGGTCATGCAGGGATCCAACGGTCGCGATCACAGTCCGTATGGCTTTAGCGCCTGGATGGCCGGAGGCGGCGTCAAAGGCGGCCAGGCCATCGGAGCCACAGACGAACTGGGTTTCCGTGCGGTGGAACGAAAAGTCCACGTGCATGATCTGCACGCCACGATGCTGGCCTTACTGGGTTTTGATCACGAACGTCTGACCTATCACTTCGAAGGTCGCGATCGACGACTGACGGACGTGTTTGGTCATGTCGTCAGGGAAGTCATTTCATGAAAGTGTTTCATGTTGTCTCGGTGACCTTCTTAGCTGGACTGATTGTGACATCAGCAACAGAGAAGGCGTGGGCTCATCCACCCGAATCTCGAGGAGTAGTAGCTGCGGCTGTGCAGGTCGGTAACGCTCAGGAGCAAGGTCCTGCCGATCCGGTTTCCGAAGCGGATCGGCAAGTAGCGTACTTTCAGTTTGAGTCTCTGAGCTGGCTCGCGACTCGCTGTCCGTCGCCGTTGCAGCGGGAGACGATTCAGCAGGCATTGGCGGAGTTGCAGACGGCCACACAACTCCCTCAGGCTCCTTCACTAAAGACACTTGTGGCAGAGCGAATATCGCTGCAGGCAAAGCTGCGAGAACAGCATCGTGTGGTTTCGTTGGAATGGTCGAAGTCGGGACTCGAATCCGCGATGGATGTCCCCGCGATTGAAGTTGCCAGGGGACTTTCTCGAGTTGTGATTGTGGAGGTCCTCAACACCGATTCGGAAGCGGCGAACTTGACGCTGGCCATTGGAGGACAGAATCAGAACGCAGTGCCCTGGACTGTGCTGCCCGGAAAATTACTGTGGTTTCCATTGATGCTCACAGCCGATTTGCCAGTTGTGAAGGTGACTGTCACAGCAGAAACAAACGCAGGTGCAGTGACTCACGATTTTTCGCTTCCCATTCAGATTGCCGAACCCGCAAAGCTTCGTGGCCGACTGTTCGATGGTGATCTCGGCAAAGTAACGCCGGGACGTGTGTGGGTTAAAGGAAGTGATCATCAATACCGTCACGCCGGACCGTTTGCCGCCAACAAGTCGTTTCTGGAGAAGCCAGTCCTGCTGTCCACGGTGCCTCGTTCGTATGGCTTGCCTTTCTTCTACGCAGATGGAACGTTCGAAATCGATGTTCCGCCGGGACCAACGATCGTGACTCTGGAACGCGGCTTTGAACATTCGCTGGCAAGCGAATCAATTGATCTGGCCGCCGGAGAGACTCGGGAGCTCACTCTGTCATCGCGTCGCTTTGTGGATATGAAATCTCAGGGCTGGATCAGCGGCGACACGCATATTCACTGGGTCACGAATGCATGGAATGTCGATTTGCCGCTTGAGCATTTATCACTGGTGCAGAAGGCAGAAGATCTGCGAGTCGTCAACAACTTGACGCTGCTGCATCGCACGACTGTCGACGCCTTCGTAAAGCCTTCGCAAGCTCCGATGGGGCCGATCAGAAACTTCTGCAGTGATGATTATCACATTGAGATGGCGGAAGAGTATCGCAATCAGAATCTCTATGGGCACCTGTGTTTCCTGAACCTGAAGTGGCTGGTGCTGCCCATTGGGACCGGACCGCAAATTGCCGGCGATGATTCACTGGACTACCCGATCAACAGGACCGCCAGTCTGCAAGTTCCTCGTGAACGGCAGCGACGCGAACTCGATGCACTCGCTCGCTTGAATGCATTACACCGCGAGCCGCGAGAAGACGACGACCGACTGAGCGCCCGCATCGAATCTTTTGAACTTGCATACCGGATGCAGACCGAGGCCCCCGAGGCGTTCGATCTCACGGGTGAAACCTCGGCGACCGGCCAGATGTATGGGCTCGACCAGCCGACGACGGAAGTGTTCGGCCGCCAATGTCTCCTGGCTCGACGCCTCGTCGAGCGGGGCGTCCGCTTCGTGCAGCTCTATCACACAACGGGAGGCTTCCAGCCCTGGGACCAACACAGCGGTCTCAAGGCCGGACACGAAAACAACGCCCTCGCCACCGATCAGCCGATCGCGGGTTTGCTGCAGGATTTGAAAGCTCGCGGCCTGCTCGACGAGACGCTGGTGATCTGGGGAGGCGAATTCGGTCGCACGCCCACCGCCGAGGGAAAGGACGGTCGCGATCATCATCCGTTCGGATTCTCGATGTGGCTGGCTGGCGGCGGCGTCCGAGGAGGCATGGCCTACGGCGCCACTGACGAATTCGGCTGGGACGCCATCGAAAACCGAGTCCACGTCCACGACCTGCACGCCACGATCCTGCACTTGCTTGGCTTAGATCACGAACGCCTGAATTTCACCCACAACGGCCGTCCCGAGCGACTCACCGACCCCGAAGTCACCGGAGCCCGCGTCGTCAAAGAGGTACTCGCATGACAATCAGACAACTGACCTGCTTCGGGATGTTGCTGGCCGCCAATCTGCTCGCGATGGGTGAGCGGTCGTTGCTGGCTGACGAACGTGACGAATTCTTCGAGGCCCGGATCAGGCCGGTGCTCGTGGAGCAGTGTTATCAGTGCCATAACTCGGCGAAAACGGCGGAAGGGGGGCTGGCGATTGATCAGGGCGCGGCGACTCTCAAAGGGGGCGACGGGGGTGCGATCATCGTTCCGGGAAAACCGGCGGAAAGCCGATTGCTGGCGATTCTGCGGCATGAGGTCGATGGGCTGAAGATGCCTCAAGGGGGGCCGAAGCTCAGCAAAGCGGTGATCTCGGACTTCGAGAGGTGGATCACGATGGGGGCTCCTGATCCGCGCGACAAACCTCCGACGGTCGATGAACTGGAGCAAGCGACATCGTGGGAATCGGTGTTTGAAAAGCGAAAGAAGTGGTGGAGTTTGCAGCCAGTGCGGCGCGTCGAACCTCCCGCCGTGAAGAACCAGGCGTGGTCGGAGCATCCGGTCGATCTGTTCGTGCTGGCCAAATTGGAGGAGCACGGATTGCAACCAGCAGCTCGGGCCGACAAGCGGACGTTGCTGCGTCGCGCGACTTTTGCACTGACTGGATTGCCACCGACTCCAGACGAGATCCAGACGTTTCTCGTGGACGACTCGCCGCAGGCGTTCGAGGCGGTCATTGATCGGCTGCTGGATTCGCCCCGGTTTGGCGAACGCTGGGCGCGACACTGGATGGACCTGGTGCGGTACTGCGAATCGCACGGCAGCCAGGGCGATCCGGAGTTGCCAAACGCATACCAGTATCGCGACTACTTGATACGGGCCTTCAATGCCGATGTGCCCTACGACCAGTTGGTGCGTGAACATCTCGCGGGCGACCTGCTGCCTCAACCGCGGTGGAATATCGACGACAACTTCAACGAGTCGGCGATCGGGCCGGCGCACTTGCGGATGGTCGAACTGGGCTTTGTGCCGGTCGACGCACTCGACGATCAGGTCAAAGTCGTCGACAACCAGATTGACGTTTATTCCAAGACGTTTCTCGGACTGACGGCGTCCTGTGCTCGTTGTCACAACCATAAGTTCGACGCGATCAGTCAGGAGGACTTTTACGCTTTGTATGGCGTTTTTGTGAGTTGTCGGCCGGGCCAGGTCCTGATCGATTCACCGGAGTTGCTTCATAAGAACCGCCACGAATTGACGCAGCTGAAGCAAACCATCCGAGACGGATTGGCAACAGCTTGGCTGGAAGCGGCGGCGACGATCGCAAATCGGCTCAAAGAGCAAACACAGCGGGAGGCGGACATCGTCAATCTGACCGCTCGCTCGGCTCGGGTCCGCGAAGACATCGCGGCCATCGAAGACCCGGCTCGCGCGGTCGTGCTGAAGAAACGCGGCCAGTCGGGGAACGGTTCGCTCCCCGCGCCCGATGCGCGTTGGAGTTTTGAGGGTGACGCGCGCGACAGTGTTGGGCAGCTCCATGGCGAGTTGCTCAGCGGCGCAGTGATTCACAACGGACGACTGATTCTGAATGGCGTTGCCGCAAACATGCGGACCGTCCTGCTCGACCGGGACATTCACGAAAAGACGCTGGAAGCCTGGGTCACACTGGCCAATCTCGAACAGCGTGGTGGCGGTGTCATTGGGCTCGATACACCGGAAGGACGATTCTTTGATTCAATCGTGTTTGGCGAGATGACTCCCGGACACTGGCTGGCGGGCAGCGATTTCTTCAACCGCTCGCAGGAGCCCGGCGGCCATGCGGAGACAGCCATGCCTGGCGAGTTGATTCATGTCGCTATCGTGTACGCGAAAGACAATTCGATCACCTTGTATCGCAACGGTGAGCGATACGGCATGAGTTACACGAAAGGGACTGTGCGTCCGTTCTTGAAGGGCCAGTCGCGATTTCTGTTCGGTCAGCGACTGTCAGACGTCAATCCACCGCTCGCGGGCGAAGTCGATGAAGCCCGAGTCTACTTGCGAGCACTCGCTGCGGACGAGGTGGCCGCGTCGTTTCGCGCGGGACCGGCAAGCGTGTCGGCGGAAGAACTTGCGGCGGTGCTGACTCCCGAACAAAGCGAACAACTCACCGCCTTAAAGGTTGAACAGAGTCGCGTCCATGAGCAGTTGACTGCTCTGCAACCAACGGGTGGAGACCCGTGGAGCGCGGCATTGGCCGACGCGAGGTCCAACAACGCCAATCCGTTGCATGTCTGGCGTCAATTCACCACCGACGAACCCGACCAGTCGGCGGAAGTCCTGCGCGAGCGTTGGAGCAAGCTCACCGACTTCTGGCGTTCCGAAATGACAACCCGGCGCGAGTTCAATCAAACGCAGTTCGCTCCGCTCTGGGACTTGCGCGGAGAACAACAGCGGGAGTGGTTTCCGTCGGGAACGGGATTGGATTCAGCAGAGGTGGGGAAAGCGGAGCGAGTCGCGGCTTCCGAGCAAGCAACGCCGAACGGCGAGTTCGGTATTGAAGCCGACGGTGACCGCGTAGTACGAGGCGTCCATCCGGCCGGGGTCTTTACGCACGGACTCAGCAGTCGGCACACTGGCGTGCTCCTGTCCCCGCGGTTTCTGATTACGACCGACAGCATCAGTGTGCGGGCGATGGGCCAGAACAGCGTGGTCCGACTGGTGATCGAAAACTATCCGATCGGCAATGGCGGAGTCTTTCCGGCCACACCGCTCGCTCGTGATGAACTCGGCTGGTTGCGGCTCGATACGGCGTATCGCAAAGGTTCTCACGGGCACTTCGAGTTCTCCACCAATGCGGCCGAGCGGACGTTTTTCGGAGCGGCTCAGGTCGTAGCGAGTCATCAAGTCGAACCGCCGCGCGAGACCACGGCGCCAATTGTAAGCCTGCTGCAGGACGACTCACCCTCATCCACCGACGAGCTGGCGTTGCGCTATGTCGACCGACTGCAGCACGCGGTTCGCGCTTGGCAGGCCCAGTCGATCAGTGACGACGACACGGCATTCCTCGACTTCTTCCTGCGTCGCAATCTGCTTCCGACGACGCTCGCAGCTCTGCCTCAACTGCATGAATCCGTCGATCGCTACCGGCAACTTGAGCGGGAGATTCCAATCCCGCGACGGGCTCCTGGCGTGCTGGAGGCGGCAGCGTTTGATCAGCCGCTGTTTGAACGCGGGCAACACACGCGACCCGCTCAGCCAGTGCCGCGTCGCGGGTTGTCGCTGTTTGGATCCGCTCCGTTCGCAACTTCGCAAAGTGGCCGATTGCAGTTGGCTGAACAGACGGCGTCGGCGCAGAACCCGCTGACCGCGCGGGTCATGGTGAATCGGCTGTGGCAACACCTGTTCGGAAAAGGCATCGTCGGCACGGTTGACAACTTTGGCCAGCTCGGGGATCAGCCGACACATCCGGAGTTGCTCGACTACCTCGCGTCGCGATTCGTACAGGACGAACAATGGTCGATCAAAAAGATGCTGCGATTGCTCATGACTTCACAGTCGTGGCAGCAAGCATCACTCGCGTCCGCATCCGCCCAGGAAATCGACGGGACCAATGACTGGCTGTCGCACATGCCCGTGCGCCGTCTGGAAGCAGAAGCGATTCGCGATTCGATCCTGGCTGCGTCGGGGCAGTTGAATCCGACGATGTACGGACCAGGTGTCAACGTTTATTTCGTCAACAAGACCGAGGGTGGCGGCCCCAAGGGACCACTCGACGGTGACCGACGCCGGAGCATCTACCAGAGAATTCGCCGCAACGCTGCCAACCCGTTCCTGGAAGTCTTCGACGCTCCCAGCCCCTCGACGACGCGCGGCAGGCGCGATGTCACCAACGTGCCGGCTCAATCGCTGACAATGCTGAACGATGCGTTTGTCATCGACCAATCCGCGAAGTGGGCCGCATCGCTGATCACCAACGGCGCGACCAGCGAGCAACGAGTCCGACGCATGTTTGTAGTGGCAGTCAGTCGCGAACCGGACGCTGACGAACTGCAGGCTTCGCTCGATTACCTCACAGAACTGGCTGCCGAACATGGCGTCGCAGTCGCCGACGTTTCCGTTAGCGTCGAGGTCTGGCAGGACTTCGCCCAGTCGCTCTTCTGCCTCAAGGAGTTCATCTATGTCCGCTGAAATGTCGCACGGCGTTCTACCGATCACTCGCCGCAACATGCTCGCCCGAAGTTCCGCTGGCTTTGGATTGACGGCGCTGACCGGACTGCTGGCAACGCAACAGTCAGGCCTTCGCGCTGCGGAAACTCATCAGGCTTTTCACTCCAGCCGCACGCTGCCGCCGCGATCAAAGAGCGTCATCTTCTGCTTCATGTCGGGTGGCGTTTCCGCTGTCGATTCGTTCGATCCCAAACCGCGCCTCAAGCTTGACCACGGTAAGCCGATGCCAGTGCCGATCAAGCCGACAGTGTTCAACAACAACGGCAACATCATGGCCAGCCCGTGGGAGTTCAAGAAGTACGGAGAGTGCGGGTTGCCCGTGAGCGATCTCTTTCCGCACGTGGCTCAATGTGCCGATGACCTCGCCGTCGTTCGCTCGATGACCAGCATTGCGAACGAGCACGCCCAAGGAAACTACTTCATCCACACCGGCTTCTCTCTGGCGGGATACCCCAGCGCCGGAGCGTGGGTCAATTACGGGCTGGGAAGCGAGAACGACAACCTGCCGGGATACGTGGTTCTGGCCAGCGGCGGGTCGCCGCTGGGAGGGATCGGCATCTATGGCAACGGTTTCCTGCCGGCGGTTCATCAGGCGTCGCTGATTGATCCGAGTCAAACGGAACCGCTGGCCAACATCACACCGCGCGAAGCCGCCGGACGGCAGCGCAGGCGTCTGCGATTTGTCGAGCAGGTCGATCGGCGACAACTCGCACAGTCTGGCCACAACGAACAGATCGAGTCCGCGATTCGCAACTACGAGACCGCCTTCCGCATGCAAACCGCCGTCCCCGCGCTGGTCGAACTCTCGGAAGAAACCGAAGCCACCCGGCGACTCTACGGCATGGACTCGCCGGTGAAAGAAACCGCCGCCTATGGACAGCAATGCCTGTTGGCACGACGGCTGGTCGAACGTGGCGTGCGATTTGTCGAACTCACCTGCCTGCCGCGACCGACGGACCTCGGTCAGATCGGCAACCCCTGGGACCAGCACGGCGGACTGAAGGCAGGACACGCCGAGATGGCGCAGCAGGTTGACCAGCCAATCGCCGGCTTGATTCGCGACTTGAAGCAACGTGGTCTGTTCGAGGAAACGCTGATCGTCTGGGCCGGAGAATTCGGTCGCACCCCGTTCGCCCAGGGAAGTGACGGCCGCGACCACAACCCGTTCGGCTTCAGCGTGTGGTTAGCCGGTGGCGGCATCAAAGGTGGCACAACTTACGGCGCGACTGATGACCTGGGTTACCACGCCGTGGAAAACGTCACCACCGTCTATGATCTGTGGGCCACCGTACTCCACGTACTGGGCGTCGATCACGAAGCCCTCACCTACCGCTTCGGCGGCCGCGACTTCCGGCTGACCGATGTGCATGGGAATGTCATTCGAGGCATTCTGGCTTGATGCTGTGCCATGTCTCTACGGACCGACGAGCACCTCTATAGGATAGCGACCATGCGTGTCATCACCACAATCCCCAACAAACAACGCTGAAGGTTGACCATGCAGCTTCGGATATTCCCGCCCATGAAGCGTTGCGACGCGTGCTGCTGGCGACGACTCACGGAGCCGGTCCCAGCCTCGCGGTGATTCAACCTGATCACATGCAGAAGGCAGCCAATGACGCGCTCGCCGAAGTCCAGCGTCGCAAACCCTGGCTGACTCACAAACGCCCTGAGCCGTGGGGTGCGATGTTGCTCAGCGATAACACTCGCACCTTTTACGGTCGCAGTTCGGGGCAAGTCGAAGACTTTGGCCGATGTGCTCGGCGTTCATCACAGCGGCCCGACAAATCCTGAGAACAAGCTCGGGGAGACAGACGGAGCCGCGCAGCTCGCTGCGGCCACTGGCGCTGATCGTCAACGGCTTTCCGGTCGCCACTCAGGAGATCAGCAGCGACGGAGTTGAACATTCGCTGAGCTTCGAGAACTCCATTGAAACAAGCTCGTGGGCCGCGATCCGGGTGTTTCCCGGTTCGCATACGAATCCCGTGTTTGTGATGGTCGATGATAAGCCGATGCGGGCCAGTCGCTTGAGTGCTCAATGGTGCCTGAAAAGCGTAGAACAGTGCTGGAAAGCGAAAGCACATACGTACCGAGCCGATGAACGGGCGACGGCCGAAGTGGACTATGAGACGGCAAAAGATGTGTTCCGCAGCATCGTGGAGGAGTCTCGGTAGCCTCGAGGTTGGCCACTAATCAACTGCGCATAACGGCCTCGCCTTCCGTGGCCAGGTTCGAAACGGGAAGAATTGAAAGTGTTTTCCTCAGACACTGACCATGAATTCGCTTCACCTTGCCGAAGAGAAGTGCTTTACCTGCTCCGGTCACATCGACCCACGCAGCGAACGATGTGGCGACAATACCGCAGGTGTAGTCCAATTGATGGCGACGCAAGCATGTTTTTGGGCCGAGCATACGATTGCTGGAATCCGGTTGATTCGACAAAACAGCTGGCAGATATTTCAGTGCCGTTGCTTCCTCAGTATCCGTCATGGGTGAGTAACGTTCATCAGTACAGCTTGTGAGGGTCACAACGATCAATGCGGCCCTATCGCGAACGACAATAACTGAAATGATGCTCGGGTTCCATTGGTTTTTGCTGTTGATGGAGTCGTTCCAAGTCGTCCATAACACCTCCACAAAAATGAATATGGCGGTAAAATGGACGGCCTTAAAACAGGACAAGCCACGGTCAATCGTGCAAGATCTCACTTTCAGGGGAAAGGCGGGCTGTTCCCCGTCGTTTAGGCTTCGTCACTTCGATGCGAGCCATGCCTCCAAAAATCCAGAAGTGTGGGACTGCGACCAGCAAAGAACGGAGTGCCCCGATCAGGGACCAAGCCGCTCGGCAAAACTACCGAACGGCAGCCGAAAGCGGTGATTCTGCTCCCAATCGAGTTTGATGGCATCGGCCTCATCGACGGAAAGTGCTTTGTGCTGGATGAGAAGCACCATCAGGGATTCGGTCGTAAGAATGGACAGGTTCAGGCCAAGGCTGGCAACTTTTTTTGTTGCACGTTTGTCGTCGATTGCGAGTGTAAGCTGGCGATGTACTGCGACCGCAATTGCTGAACATTCGCCAACACCAAGCCCTGTTGCAGTGAGCTTCGCGAAGAGCTGTACCTCCGCCAGGTCTGAAACGGTGATTTCTTCAAGTATCTGTGCAGAGAAAGCCTGCTCCAGACGCTGCAGTTGTTCGTGATAATGCGCAGTGATTTCTGCACGAACGTGGTCGGTGACAACGAAGCGATGAGTCGGCACACCTGTGAGTAAGCGAGCCCGGTCGAGTACGAGAAAGTTGATCAGGACACTTGTGTCCGTGATGACGACAGTTTTGCACATCGAGTTCCATCCGTGAGGCGGACCGAGTTTACGCGGCCTCCGCCAACGTCAGTAGGTCTGTTGCCGAAAAATCCAGCAATGTGCTGAGGTCACGCAATTTGCCTTTTGAAATCTCCTCCCGACGGAAGGCTTCCAGTGCCAAGTGTAGAACCTGGCTGACGATCTCGCGATCCGGCTTTCGTTGGTCATGACCTTCCAGATCAACGAGGACCTGCAGCAGTTCGAGATATTGCTTGCCGAAGTGTTCCTTGTCGCGAAGTTCGGTGAACTCGCCCTCATTAACAATGGACAAACTTTTCAAACGGAAGAGTGCTGCCTGGTAGCTGACGCCAAAATGGTGAGCGATGGCGGCAGTGTCTTCATACGTCAAGACCTGCGATCGAGGAGCGGCTCTGCGAGAGGCCTTCACTTCCTCAGCGTTTTGTTCAGCGGTGGGATCGTAGACGGTTTGCTCGATGAGGCTTGGGCCAGCCTTGAAACGAGAATTGAGAAAGGCCCAGACTCCAGTGCGCGGAAGCAGGAATGCCGCAGCGAACGCATTCGCTCGAACCTCCGAAAGATTGCGGCGATTGTCCTCGCGAGAAACAGTCGCTGGGTCTTTGCGGTCAAGTAAAGCGTGAGCGTATTCGTGCGCATAAGAGAAACGCTTCCGTGCACGCGGATGTCCAAAGTTCACAAGGATGAACAAGCCAATTGATGAGTGCTGGAGAAAGAGTCCGGACATATCATCGGGAAGTACTGCCCCCGATGCCCAGATATTCTGAGTGTTGATCAGGTCGGACATGTCAGGAATTGGATTGTGCCCCAACGAAAGGCGGCGACGTTCCTGCTCCGCAACAAAGTTTCCCTGCTCAACTGCGTCCATGACATTTCGCGGTTGAGGCAGGTCATATGAAGGTGGGCCGACGTGAGCAGGTCGGTCGAGTAGCTTCTCAAGTTCGACGCCAGCGCGGCAAATTCCCAAATACCGCGACACTTCCGCTTGCCACGGCGCATCCTGCCCTTCCACCTTGGCGGCACGAAACAGGGCAATCAGAACATCCTCTTCCTCGCATTGCGGCTCCGACTCAAAGAAGCTGCCGATCGGGCGTCCGTAGAGCTGAGCAAGCTTGGCGAGTTCTAAAGTGCTTACGGCTCGATTGCCCGATTCGAGTTGGACAATTGCAGTGCGAGGCATTTCCAAAGACTTGGCGACCTGCTCCTGAGTCAAACTGGCGGCGGTTCGGGCGTCCTTTAACCTGGACGCTAAGGTCGTTTGATCGATTTTCATGACGTTTCTCCCTGTTTGTGGCCGCGAATTTTGGTCCGACCGTTCCGGGGAAGGTGCTCCTCCGTTCTTCTGCTCCATTGTTACACTATCGAAACATAAATGCAAGGTCTTGACTTTCATGTTTGATATTCGAACAATGATCGTGTGGGCCAGAGCAATCTGGCGATTCAGGTTCTCAGCTCGTTAAATTGTAAGGATTTACGTCATGGCAAAAAAGAATGTGCATGTGGTGCCGAACGGGAAAGGATGGGCAGTGAAGCCGGAAGGGGCAGCAAAGCCGCTGTCCACTCATCGCACTCAGGGAGCTGCGTCGGATGCAGGGCGCAAAGTCGCCAAGCAAAACCAGAGTGAGTTGGTGATCCACCGACCCAACGGCCAGATTCGCGACAAGGACAGCTACGGTAGCGATCCCTATCCGCCAAAAGACACAAAGCATTGATTCGGCGCGGCGCACACCTCTGCCATTGCGATACACGAAATATGTCCATGCAAACCTACAGAGAAGGAGATTTCGCTCAATGATGCTGACGAATGCCCAGATTGAAGTCTTCGTATCAAAGGTACTGCACCTTGGGACCGGCAAACGCAAGGAGTATATTGCCCAAGTCGATTACTTGATCGGGCGGTTGAAAACCAAGATTACGGAAGATTCTTCTTTCAAAGTAAAGGGGTTCAAGAAGACTGGCTCATTGGTAAAAGGGACCGTGTTGAAGCCGCGCGGTGACAATGGCGTGGATGCCGACATTGCCGTATTTCTCGATGTGTCCGCGGCTGAGAAGGACGATGTCGAGAAGTTGCACTCGATCATCTTGGACTTACTGCTTGCGGTTTATCCGACCAAGAAGAAGGAAGACTTTCAAGTTCAACCTCGCACGCTAGGAATCCACTTTCACGACTCGGGTCTGGATGTCGACTTGGTGCCAGTGATTCCGATCCCAGAGGAGCCAGGTTACGGCTGGCAGCCTTCGTCGCAAAACGGCGATCCGGTAAAGACGAGCGTTCAAGGACAACTGGACTTTATCAAGAATCGGAGAGACGCCGACGACCGCTATCGCACGCTGGTTCGCCTGCTGAAAAAATGGAGAAACGAGAAGGAACTGGACAAGTTCCGCTCCTTCGCAATTGAACTGATTGCCGCGCACCTCTACGACCGCGACGGCGCTGCAACTTCGCTGGAAGCGGGCCTTCAGAGATTTTTTCTCTACGTTGCCCAGAGTGAACTAAAGGAGCCGATTTCATTCCCTGAACTCGGCAAGATCAAGACTTTTCCTTCCGGTACGGTCGTGATTCTCGACCCAGTGAACAAGGAAAATAATGTGACGGCGCGGCTGAGCGACAGCGAGCGAAAAGAGATCGTCGCGGCGGCAGCTTCGGCATGGGAAACGATTGAGGCAGCGAGTTGGAAGAATACGAAGGGCGAAACCGTGGATCTTTGGAAGGAGATCATGGGCCGCTCGTTTACTGTAGATAAGGATTGACCAATGAGTATGAGTGCTACCCAAACGACAACCTATTCAGTCGTTGATGTCCGAAAGGTCGTCGATTGTTTTGCGGCGGACTTTTCGATGAAGTCACAGGCGACGGGCCTGCGCACTCGTGAAAGCGTTGCTGAGGCGGTTTCCGACTTGAAGATCTTTGCCGAAAACGGCTACTTGAGCGGCGTGCAGTTGATTTTGAAGGATGCCAGCGGAACCGAAATCCGCGGGACTGAATACACGGTCTCAGAAAAAGCGGTCGGTTGGACATCTGAGCGGCCGGGAAACAATTTGTGGCCACGAACACCCGGCGGGACACTACAGGTGATCGCAACAATGAATCAATCGTGGTGGGACAAGACTGAGTCTGCGAAAGCAGATTTCATCTCGCGCAATTCGTTGCACGGGAGCTGGGCGAGGATCACCGATGGAACCTCGCTCGCTAATCTTAGTTCCAGCGCCGGGCAGCGTTACGCGAGTAACGGCTACGGATGGCAACGCACTAACTACAGTTAAATGTTAAATGTGAGTTTCTATGGCAGATGACACGTCAGCATTGTTTGAAATCGAGATTCCGCTTCCGGATCAGCGTCTCTCTGCGCAGGCAGAACGACTCATCGGGTTCGATGTGCGCTATCACAAAGTCCATCAAGACCTTCGTTTGCTAATCGACAAAGAAGGGCTTGAACAGTGGAGTAAGAGCACCTACGGCACGAGAATCGGCTTGCTCGATTCTCTTCTAGATCGTTACCCGTTGGTTGTTTTTCATGGTGATGTGGGCACTGGAAAAACTGCGACCGCCGAAGCGGCGGCAAACGCCCTTGCTAAGGAACTCCGTCGCGATGCAATGCTTTTCAAGCTCAGCACAAGGGTACGCGGCAGTGGAAATGTCGGTCAGATGAGTATGCTCATCAACCAAGCGTTTGAAGTCGTCGCTCGGGAGGCAGGCAAAGCCAAGTTATCGTTCCTCATCATTGATGAGGCTGATTCGCTGGCCGGAAGCCGCTCAATGAATCAAAGCCATCACGAGGATAAGGTCGCCGTTAATACCCTTATTCAAAAGATAGACGACTCGCGGCGCTTCGCTGGTCGGGTACTCATTTTCCTTTGCACAAACCGTTTCTCCGCGTTGGACCCCGCAATTGTTCGTCGCGCTGCGTATCAGGAAGAGTTCCGACGCCCGACGGACTTAGAGCGCCGTGAACTCTTGGACCTCGACTGTCAGGAACTGGGATTATCGTCGGCATTTTTGGATGAGGTGGTTCGATTGACTGGCCCCAACGGGCCGCACGGATTGACTTACACCTTTTCTGATATCCGAACGCGGCTCTTGCCGGAAGCTTTGGCGCAGGCGTATCCGGCCCGCAAGATCATGGCGGAGGATTTGATCGCGGCCGTTTCCAAAGTCGCTCCGTCACCTTGTATCGATGGAGTTGATAAATGAAAGTGCAAGGCCGCCGAATTCAGATTGTGGGAAGCGCTCACCCGGAGACTGATGAGGGTAAGCTCAAATACGTTCATGCCCTTGTGCGTGAGTTAGTCGAAGCGCTCGTGGCCGAAGGAGCGAATTTTGTGTTCCCCTTTGGCAAAGAACCGTTGTTGAAGGATCGTGACGACGGGCCTGCCATCACATTCGATTGGACGATTGCTGAGGCGGTGCATAACGCGATGAAGTCCGGAAAAGCGCCGGCATCAGGCCCAAATGGGCGATTGATTTCTACGCTTGCGACATCGAAGACAGATTCGCAAATTCCGTCAGTTCGACGGGCAATCTATGACGAACTGAGAGACGCCGATGCAGTGCATATGGAGTTTCTGGAACCCGGTTGGAACGCCGGTGCAGCTCGCCGCCGGCGACTGGCCGAACTGGGAGACATCCTAATCGGCATCAGTGGAGGCGAGGGTACGGAACATATTGCAATCGAGTATTCTTCGAGAGGGAAGCCCGTCATTCCTCTGGACATCAAGATCGGCGGTTCGACCGACGATGGTTCGGGCGGTGCCGGTCGGCTCTTTGAAAGGGCGCTTTCACAGCCCGGCGATTTTTTCCGGGTCGAAGGTGGAGCGTCTCCGGCTGACCTACTTGATCGCACTCGAACCAGAGACGGTGACACTGATACCGCCCGAGTCGTGACGTCCATCATGAGGCTTCTCGGATTACTGACTCCACCGGAAGTCTTCTACGTTCGGTTACTCAACAACAAACTTCCAGAGTTTCCAGCAGTCGAAACCTTCTTCCGCGAGGTTGTCGATCCCTTTGTGACTGATCTCGGGTATAAGCCGATTGAGATGGGGATCGGAAAGAACGAGTTTGCTTGGATGAACCAAGCGATTTTCGATTCCATCCACCGAAGTGCCGTAATCCTTGTCGACCTGACGGCACTTCGGCCAAACTGCTTCATGGAATTTGGCTTCGCTCTGGGAAACAAGCAAAAAGTGATCATCACTGCAAAGGAAGGAACGTCGTTTCCTTTTGACACTTCATCTTTGGAAGCGTTTATGTGGCCGGAAACAGGCACCCCCGCCGAACGAATGGACAAATTGCGAAGACACTGGGAGCGGAACATTGATATGCCGCCGATTGTCTCGCCCAAGGTGGCACGATGAAGCCTGAACGATATTTTTCAGTCGATATCGAATCATCCGGCCCGATTCCTGGCCGTTACAGCATGCTTTCGCTGGGCGCGTGTGCTGTCGATGCACCTGATGAATCGTTTTACGTCGAGTTCAAACCAATCTCCAGGGAATGCGTACCGGATGCCCTGCGCGTCTCGGGGTTCGATCTAGCTCAGCTTGCAGCGGACGGACAAGAGCCATTGGAGGCAATGCTCGCCTTTCAGAGCTGGGTTGAAACGACCGCTGATGGAAAGAATCCAGTTTTCGTTGGATTCAATGCCGCATACGACTGGCAGTTTGTGAACTGGTACTTCGAGACTTTCTGCGGCCAAAATCCATTCGGGTTTGGCGGAGTGGATATCAAGTCCTACTACATGGGGTTAACCGGCAATCCGTGGTATGCGAGCACATCGAGTAAACTCCCGTCAGAATTTCAACCGGACACTCCACAGACTCACAACGCATTGGATGACGCCAAAGCACAAGCATCCATGTTCGCCAAAATGGTCGCAGCAGCCCGTAGCAAAAAGTAATATGAGCTCTGCTATGCGGTGACGTTCCAGACTAAAGCCCCGTTGACCGCCTTTGCGACACAAATCGTAACTTACTCAAGAGTTAAAAGCAGCCACTTGTGTGAGAAATTGTGGCTCGATCAGGGCCAGAGGCAGTCAATAACCCTGCGCGATCCGCGACAGAGATTCTTCACGGGCTACCTGTGGTATACTGGTTGCTTCTGCAGCTCCATGTTTACGGAGGGGGCGTCTTCCACTACTGCGGAAACAGACGACGTCAGCCATGGTTTCAACCAACCCCGGCTTGCAATCCCTAGCCTCAGTGATAGTGTTCCGTTGAGAGGTGCTGTGCAGTCATCTTCATGAGCACGGCGAGTCAGGAACGGAAGCGAGTGGAACGAAAACCTCTTCGTGCAAGGCACATTGAGAATTGCGACCTCTCACTCCCGTCCATGCAGTTTCAACCACGTTCGTTAGATTTCAGTGGGGGAACGGCTCACACTGCCGGGAATGCCTAAAAGCCCACTATTCCCCGTCGTCCGCACGGGCCTGATAGCCTGTTTCCAGTGCAGGCGATCAAGTCCGCGCATGACGTCGGGTGAACGTGATGGCTTCGAGTTTGACTCTCCAAAACCTGAATCAAAGCTGAGTTCGACTCGCTTCCGGTCAATGCATGACAAGTGCATTGGAGGAAACTGGCGACAATGATTCGCAATCTCTGGCAATGCTTGGAAAGAGCAGGACTCGTAGCGGAGATCGTGCGTTCGATATGTCTGACCAATACTGACGATGTCAACAGCATCGTAGCGGTGCATGTCCGAAATTCTTGATTCGTTATGACCGTGATTTCGTCAGCCGTGACTTTTGATCTTGTCGCGTGGTCAGCGTGAAAGGCGAATGACAAAGAGCGTTCGAATTGAGATTGCTGACGGCAGGAGTTTGGGGCTTCCACCGTGCCAAATAGGCTCGGCAGTTCCTCGTCAATTCGGGAGCGACGATCAGAGTCGCGTGGCGAGAACTGGCCTTTGCCTCCCCCGGAAGGGCTACGGTATCGTTCGCGCGGTTTTGGCGAGTGTTTAATTTATCCAGGCAGTAGCGGCGTCGAAGGACATGGTAGTTGCGAGAATGATTCGACGTATCAATTCGCAATTTGAGCGAATGCCGACGATACTAGCCAACAAGCAGCGGACTTTTTAACGATAGCTCAGATGCACGAGAACGGAGCGGAGTGCATCGGAACCAGCGGGCGAAAACAACCACAAAAGTCCAGTGCAGTTAAGCACAACAGTTGTCCAATACACGATCCGAAACGACTGCTTCTTCGATTTATGCCGAAGTAATTGTTGGGCAACGAAAGCCCCGGGCCAGCCGCCGATCAACGCCAATAGATGCAGGGTGTTCTCGTTGGTTCTCCATTGACCGGTCTTAGCCGCTGATTTATCGAACGAGTAGACGACAAATGCGACTAGACTTGCAACCAAGTAGAGTCCAAGGAGTTCGAATGGTAACTTGCCCACGAAGACCGACGCAGCAACGAAAATGAGAAACAGAGCAGGTAACGCAAAGATAGTCGCCCCGCTTCGGGGGGGAATTGTGGAACTTTGGCCCACGAATTCAACATGATCAGCTCGCTTTCGACCCTTTTGGTCGGAGTTCAACTCGTAGGTCACGCATTCGTTTCCAACCGGCCTTCCCTGTCGGTTTGCGAATGACTTAATGTGAACGAACACTTGCTCGCCACCGCCATTCGGGGAGATGAACCCGAAGCCCCGATCGTCATTCCATTTTGTTATTCTGCCTTGGTGACGCATTCCAATGTTCGTTGATCGGGTAAACTCTATAACCGGCGGGCAGCTAAATCAGGGATTTGGGCAAGATAACCCAATACAAGTTAGGTTCGCAATATCAATGCAAGTGCCGTGTGCTTTACGCCGGACAGTACCTTCCCCGCTCAGGTTTAAGCCGCGCCACTTTGATTTCGGGCGTGATCGGAGTCCGGCGCAATTTCCTGCCTACGACGAGCGTTGTGTGGCAGCCGATCTACGATATGTGACCCCGTCGATGACGATTGGTACCGACCGAAACGGTTCGATTTGCGCCTCCGACTGACTCGATACGCGGGACCGGCATTTTTTCGCCATCAGTTGCCGTTCAGCGTCGCGTGGGGCAAGGAGGGGGACCGCGGTCGATCTGGAGGACTGCTTTTCCACCATCAAGTCGCAAGTGCAATGCATGCGCAACCGATCGGATTGTTTATGATTCAAAGGTTGGCACTCGGCTTGGCATCCGGACCGTCGTGCGGACTGGTGGGATGCTGAGGTGTCTGAACGGTGCCCCGGAATTCTGCGAGCGAATCGCCGGGATGCAAAGATGTGGCACAGAATGTGGCACGGAATCGGTGGTACAGAGCGCGATTTTATGTAAACTGCGGACGTTCTGAGCGTCCAAGGATTTGTTTTTACTGAATCGTAATGTGCTTCTGGGTAATGACTTAGGTCAATAGTCATCCAGCTCAGTTTGGCGGTTGGGTTGGCCTTCGGAACCGAAGGTTGTAGGTTCGAGCCCTACCGGGTGCAATCGTTTTCGCGATTTGAAAACGAATGCTAAAGCAATAAGAGATAACGAGTTGGAGCAAATCGCTTCGAATCGTTTATTGCTGCCACAAAGGAAAAAAGGGGCAAATCCGGGGCAGTGTTGGGGATACGTTGGAGTTGTGTCGCTGGTCTCGCAGCAGGTGGAATCGATAATTCAGATTCACCAAATGCGAGGACTTTGAAATGGC
>Ga0154020_10001524_pt1 | contig 28524 bp, 30 predicted proteins | sample Klosneuvirus_201_FD_109709 | JGI IMG/M metagenome (GOLD analysis project Ga0154020, IMG submission 109709) | Active sludge microbial communities from wastewater, Klosterneuburg, Austria - Klosneuvirus_20160825_MG | ecosystem: Engineered > WWTP > Aerobic digester > Activated sludge | place...
ATTAGATCGTGCTAATATAGTTTTCTGGAGATATGATGAATTTCGAACAAGCCCGGTTCAACATGATCGAGCAGCAACTGCGCCCCGGCAAGGTGCTGGACCCCGACGTCCTGGATACCTTGTTCATGGTCAAACGCGAGGAATTCGTTCCCGCCGCGCATCGCCGTCTGGCCTTTGCCGACACCGAGATCCCGCTCGGCGGCGATGCCGGCGCCTGCATGTTCGCGCCCATCGTCGAGGCCCTCGCCCTGCAGGCGCTGGCGATGAAAAAGCACGAAAACGTGCTCGAAGTCGGCACCGGCTCCGGCTACATGGCGGCGCTGCTGGGCGTCCATGCCGACCATGTGTGGTCGGTCGAGATCGATCCGCAACTGGCGGCGACGGCGCGTGAAAACCTGCTCCGTGCCGGCGTCACCAACGTTACGGTGGAAACCGGCAACGGCCTCGAGGGCTTGCCGGCGCATGCTCCCTACGATGTCATCGTGGTATCGGGCGCGGTGGCCGAAGTTCCCCCGGCCCTGCTCGACCAGCTCAAGCCGGGCGGGCGCCTGTTCGCGATCACGGGATCGGCTCCGGCGATGTCGGCGGCGATCCATACCCGCGGCGACAAGGGCTTCCGGCACCGGGCCGTGTTCGAAACCGTGGCCGCCCCTCTGCGCGCCGCGGCGCCGGCGCCGGCATTCGTGTTTTAGCGGATGCGCCAGCTGTCCGCCACCCAGCTGAAGGACTGGCTCGCCGATGCGAACCGGGCCAGGCCGCTGCTGCTCGACGTGCGCGAGCCGTGGGAGTTCGAGACCTGCCGCATCGCCGACTCGATCTCGATGCCCATGCGCGGCATCCCCGCGCGCCACAGCGAGCTCGACCGCGACCAAGATATCGTCATGATCTGCCACCACGGCGCGCGCAGCTTCCAGGCCGGGATGTTCCTCGAACAGATGGGTTTTGCTAGCATCACCAACCTGCAAGGCGGCGTAGCCGCCTGGGCGCGGGATGTCGATCCGGCGATGCCGACGTATTGATATGAAACCGGGACGCAACGCGGAGACCGCGATGAAAATGAAAATGCTTTCCCTGATGTTTGCCGGCTGCCTGTCGGCCGGCGCATTCACCGGCCCGGCCCATGGCGCCGACCTGATGGGCGTGTATCGAGATGCCCTCGCTTACGACGCGCAATTCGCCGCGGCACGGGCGGCGCTCGACGCCGGCCGCGAAAAACTGCCCCAGGGCCGCGCCGGCCTGCTGCCGAATATCGGCCTCAGCAGCAGCACGGTGTGGAACGACAGCGACACCAACTTCCGTGCGCCGGGCGTTGCCAACCGCGAAAGCCAATACAACACCAACGGCTGGACCGTGTCGCTGACCCAGCCCCTGTTCCGCTGGCAGAACTGGGTCGCCTACAACCAGTCCGAACTAGCCGTGGCGCAGGCCGAAGCGGAGTTCCGCCAGGCGCAGCAGGAATTGATCATCCGCACGGTGATCGCCTACTTCGACGTGCTGACGGCACAGGAAGTGCTGGCAACGGCGCAGGCGCAGAAAATCGCGATCGCCGAACAGCTGGAGTCGGCCAAGCGCAATTTCGAGGTTGGCACCGCGACCATCACCGACAGCCAGGAGGCGCAGTCGCGCTTCGACCTCACCGTGGCCCAGGAGATCGCCGCGCAGAACGACCTCGACGTCAAACGCCAGGTATTGCGCACCATCGTCGGCAAGGAGCCGGAAAGCCTGAAGGGCGTCAAGCCCGGCGTGCGCCTGGCGGGGCCGCAGCCGGCCGACATCAACAAGTGGGTGGAAATGGCCGAAACGTCCGCCGCCACGGTGCAGGCTTCCCAGGCCCGTTTCGAAATCGCCATGCGCGAGGTGGAACGGCAGCGCGCCGGCCATTACCCCACCCTCGACCTGGTGGCGTCGCGCGGGCGCAGTTCCACCGGCAGCACCGTGGTTGCCGGCGTTGCCGGTGTCGGCAACGGCAGCGACACCGATTCGACCACCGTCGGCCTGCAGCTGAACCTGCCGATCTTTTCCGGCGGCGCCACCGTGTCGCGGGATCGCGAGGCCGTGGCGCTGAAGGAACGGGCCGCCGCCGACCTGGACAATGCGCGCCGCACCGCGGCGCTCAACGCGCGCCAGGGCTACCTCGGCGTCACCGCCGGCCTGGCGCAGATCAGGGCTTTCGAAGCGGCGCTGACCTCCTCGCAGTCGGCGCTGGAATCGAACAAGCTCGGCTACGAGGTCGGCGTGCGCATCAACATCGACGTGCTGAACGCCCAGAGCCAGCTCTACGACACCCGGCAGAAGCTGGTCAAGTCGCGCATGGACACGCTGATCGCCCTGCTCCGGCTCAAGGCCGCGTCCGGCAGCCTGGGCGAAGAGGACGTGGTCGCGATCAACGCGCTGCTGGAGTAATCAGCTCCAGCGTGCGCGCCGTGGCGCCGCGGTGGCGCGCGGCGAAGGCGCGACCGGCTGCGCTCATCCGTTGCCGCGCTTGCGCGGCGGCGAGCAGGGCATTGACGCTGTGCACCAGGTCATCGGCATCGCGAATGGCCTGCGCCGCGCCGCAGGCCAGCGCCTCGCGCGCCGCCTCGGCGAAATTCCGCGTCGAGGGGCCAATCAGGATCGGCGTGCCGCAGGCCGCCGCTTCGATCAGGTTCTGGCTGCCGAAATCGAGCAGGCTGCCGCCGATGAAAGCGAGATCGGCCGCCGCGTAATAGGCGAACATCTCGCCCATGCTGTCGCCCAGCAGCACGCCGGTCGTCGCTTCGATCGCCGCAGTTTCACTGCGCCGCTGCAGCGCGAAGCCGTGTCCGGCGACAAGCCGCGCCACCTCGTCGAACCGCTGAGGATGGCGCGGCACGATGACCAGCAGCGCCGTGTCGCCAGCGCCGACTTTTCGGCTGCCGTTCCCGAGAGCCGTGTTCCATGCCGAAAGGATCAGCGCTTCCTCGCCTTCGCGCGTGCTCGCCGCCAGCCAAACCGGCCGGTCGCCGCAACGGGTACGCAGTTCACGGCCGAGTTCGAGCTGTTGCGCCGGTGCCACGATGTCGAACTTGACGTTACCGGTCACGGTCACGCGCAAAGCCCCCAGGGTTTCCAGTCGCGCGGCATCGGCGTCCGTCTGCGCGCCGATGGCCGTCAGGCCCTGCAGCGCCTCGCGGGTCAGTGCGGAGAACGTTGCATAGCGTCGCGCCGAGCGCTCCGAGAGGCGGGCGTTGACCAGCCACAGCGGCACCCCGGCCTCGCGGCAGGCGGCGATCAGGTTCGGCCACAACTCGGTTTCCATGATCAGGCCGAACCGCGGGCGGTAACGGCGCAGGAAGCCGCGCATTGCCCAGGGCGTGTCGTAGGGCAGGTAGATGCGCTCGACCGTATCGCCGAACAGTGCCTCCGAGGTCGCGCGTCCGGTCGGCGTCATGTGCGTGAGCAGGATGCGGTGCCCGGGGAAGCGTTCGCGCAGCGCCGCCAGCAGCGGTTGCGCGGCGCGCGTCTCGCCGACCGACACGGCATGCAGCCAGATCGTCGGGCGCGTTGGCTCGCAGCTGTCCGCGGCGCTGAAGAAACCGAAACGTTCCCCCCAGTGCCGCAGGTACTCGGGCTGCCGGCGCGCCCGCCACAGCAGGTGTAGCGCCGCCCAGGGCAGCAGGGCGATCGCGGCGAGGGTGTAGAGGAAGCGCGCCATCAGAGCAGCGGCAGCGCTGCCGCGAGGACATCGCCGAGACTTGGCGGCTGGCCGCGCGCGCCAAGGTTGATGGCCGGTGTCCCGGCGAGCACACCGGTCAGCGCCGGATCGGAGGCGGAAAACAGCGCCAGCACGGGGCGCCCCAGCGCCGCGGCGAGATGCACCAGGCCGGTATCGACGCCGATCACGATGCGCGCCGCGGCAAGTTGCGCGGCGAGTTCCGCGAGGCGCATCGGTGGCAGGACCGCGGCGCCGGGAATGGCCTGCGCGATGCGGGCGGCACGCTCGCGCTCCGGCGCGCTGCCCGCCGGCAGCAGGCAGCCCAGTCCGCGCTGGTGCAGGGCACGGCCGAGTGCTATCCAGCGCTGTTCCGGCCAAAGCTTGTCGTCGCGCGAGGTGGCGGTCAGCAGCACCGCGGCGGGTTCCGGAATAGTCGGTGCTGACGCCACGGCAATCCCATAGTCAACGCCCGGTGCGGCGACATAAGCGCCGGCCAGCGCCGCCAGCCGGCGGTTGCGCAGCACAGCGTGGAGATCCTTCGGGACGTCGAAGCATGCATCGTAAAAGCGCGCGGCGATCGGCTCGCGCGCGGCCGCTGCCGCATGGCCGCAGCGGCGGCCTTGCGCCATGCGCGCGATCAGCGCGCTTTTCAGCAGGCCCTGCGTGTCGATCACCAGGTCGTAGCGTTCAACTTGCAGCGTCGCGCGCAAGGCGCTGATCTCCCGCCAGGTGGCGGCCGAAAAGAGCGCCTTGCGCCAGCGCCGCAGCGCCACCGGGATCACGCGCCGCACGCCGGGATGCAGGCGCGGGATCTCGGCGAAGCCCTCTTCCACCACCCAGTCGATCGCGGCGTCGGGGAAGTGCGCGCGCAGGTCGGTGACGACGGGCAGGTTGTGGATGACGTCGCCCAGCGACGAGGTTTTGACAAGAAGGATGCGCATGAGTCGCGCAATTATCCGGGATTGTGGAATGGATGGGACAACCCGGATCCGGCATTTTTCCGTCCGGCCGGATATGCGAAAATGCGGGCTTTTGCGAAAAGCTCCCCATGAAAGTTCTCGTCACCGGCGCGGCCGGGTTTATCGGCATGCATGTGTGCCAGCTGTTGCTGGCGCGCGGTGACGAAGTCGTCGGGGTCGACAACCTCAACGACTACTACGACGTGGCGCTGAAGCAAGCCCGGTTGGCGCGGCTGGCGCCCGATCCGCGCTTCAAGCTTTCGCGCCTCGACATCGCCGACCGGGAAGGCATCGCCGCGCTGTTCGCCAAGGAACGCCCGCAGCGCGTGATCAACCTCGCGGCGCAGGCCGGCGTGCGCTACTCGCTGCGGAACCCGCATGCCTATGTGGACAGCAACCTGGTCGGCTTCGTCAACCTGCTCGAAGGCTGCCGCCACAACGGCGTCGAGCACTTGGTGTACGCCAGCAGTTCCAGCATCTACGGCGGCAACGAGAGCATGCCCTTTTCTGAGCATGACAACGTCGACCATCCGGTCAGCCTCTACGCGGCGACCAAGAAAGCCAACGAGCTGATGGCGCACACCTATAGCCACCTGTTCAAGCTGCCGACCACCGGCCTGCGCTTCTTTACCGTGTATGGCCCCTGGGGCCGGCCGGACATGGCCCTGTTCCTGTTCGCCAAGGCCATCCTCGAAGATCGCCCGATCGATGTCTTCAACCACGGCAGGATGCGGCGCGACTTCACCTACATCGACGACATCGCCGAAGGCGTGATCCGCGTCCTCGACCGGCCGCCGCAGGCCGACCCCGCTTTCGACAAGCAGGTGCCCGATCCGGCCACCAGCTGGGCGCCCTACCGCGTGTTCAACATCGGCAACCACCAGCCGGTGGAACTGATGGCCTACATCGAGGCGCTGGAGCAGGCCCTGGGCAAGACGGCGCGGAAGAATTTCCTGCCCCTGCAGGACGGCGACGTGCCGGCGACCTACGCCGACACCTCGGAACTCAAGCGCATCACCGGCTTCTCGCCGGCCACCCCCGTGGTCGAGGGCGTGCGCCGCTTTGTCGATTGGTACAGGAGCTATCATGGCTGACGCACGCATCATCCCCGTGGTTCTCAGCGGCGGTTCCGGCACGCGCCTGTGGCCCGTATCGCGCGAGAAGCACCCGAAACAACTGCAGCCCCTGCTCGGCGACGCGAGCCTGCTGCAGGACACCCTGCAGCGCCTCGAAGGTTTGCCGCTGGGTGCGCCCATCGTGGTCAGCAACCAGGAATACCGCTTCATCACCGCCGAGCAACTGCGCCTGCTCGGCCTGGCGAACTGGACCCTGCTGCTGGAGCCGGTCGGCCGCAATACCGCACCGGCCCTGACGGCTGCCGCGCTCCATGCGGTTCGCGACGGGGCCGACCCGGTGCTGCTGGCGACGCCGGCGGACCACCACGTGCGCGACGCCGGCGCCTTCCGCGCCGCGGTGCTGCGCGGTTTGCCCGAGGCGGAGGCCGGCGCTGTGGTGACCTTCGGCATCCAGCCGGACCGTCCCGAGACCGGTTACGGCTACATCGAAACAAAAGTCGGCCAGCCCTCTCCCTCGATCCCCGCTCCGCGCCCCACAGCCGGCTTTGCACAGCCGGCCGGCTCAGGCGGCGCGAAGCGTGCTTCGCGAAACCCCGCCTTCGCCCCAGAGGGAGAGGGAAGACAGTCTACTTCCTTCTCCTTTCAGGAGAAGGGCGGGGGGATGAGGGGCGATACGGCGCGCGGCGCTCCCATGGACCTGCTGGCCTTTCGCGAGAAGCCGGATGCGGTGACGGCGCAAGCCTATGTGGCCGGCGGCCAGCATTTCTGGAACAGCGGCATCTTCATGCTGCGCGCCTCGACCTGGCTCAAGGCGATTGACCATTTCGCCCCGGCGATCCTGGCGGCCTGTCGCCAGGCGGTGGCAGGGGCGCAAGCCGACGGCGATTTCGTGCGGCTCGATGCGACGGCCTTCGCCGCATCGCCGGCGGATTCGATCGACTATGCCGTGATGGAAAAACTCCCTGCCGCCAGCGCGCTGGCCATCCCTGCAAGGGTGGTGCCCTCGACGTCGGCTGGTCGGACGTCGGCGCCTGGGATGCGTTGTGGCAGGCCATCGCCCGTGATGCCGATGACAACGCCGTGAAGGGCGATGTATGGCTGGAGGATTCCCGCCGCAACCTGGTGATCGCCGAACACGGCCTGGTCGCCTGCATCGGCTGCGAGGACATGGTCGTCGTCGAAACCGCCGATGCCGTGCTGGTCGCGCCCAAGGCCCGTACCCAGGAAGTCAAGACCATCGTCGCCCGGCTCAAGGCCGCCGGACGCGGCGAAGCCGAGTTGCACCGCAAAGTGCACCGGCCCTGGGGCTGGTATGACAGTGTCGATAGCGGCGACCGCTTCCAGGTCAAGCGCATCGTGGTGCGCCCCGGCGCCACGCTGTCACTGCAGATGCACCACCATCGCGCCGAGCACTGGGTGGTGGTGCGCGGCACCGCCAGGGTGACCCGCGGCGACGAGGTAATCCTGCTCGGCGAGAACGAATCCACCTACATTCCGCTGGGTGTAAAACATCGACTGGAAAACCCGGGCCAGATCCCGCTCGAAATCATCGAGGTGCAGTCGGGCAGCTATCTGGGGGAGGACGACATCGTACGCTTTGAAGACAATTACGGACGCAAGCAATGACCAAAAAAATCGCATTGATCACCGGCGTCACTGGCCAGGACGGCGCCTATCTCGCCGAGTTCCTGCTCGACAAGGACTACGAGGTGCACGGCATCAAGCGCCGCAGCTCGCTGTTCAATACCGACCGCATCGACCACCTGTACCAGGATCCGCACGAGAAGAACCGGCGCTTCGTCCTGCACCACGGCGACATGACCGACAGCTCCAGCCTGGTGCGCATCATCCAGCAAGTGCGGCCCGACGAAATCTACAACCTGGCGGCACAGAGCCACGTTGCCGTGAGCTTCGAGGAACCCGAATACACGGCCAACTCCGACGCCCTCGGCGCGCTGCGCGTGCTCGAGGCGATCCGCATCCTCGGCATGGAGAAGAAGACCCGCTTCTACCAGGCCAGCACCTCGGAACTGTTCGGCCTGGTGCAGGAAACGCCGCAGAAGGAAACCACGCCCTTCTATCCGCGCAGCCCCTACGCGGTGGCCAAGCTCTATGCCTACTGGATCACGGTGAACTACCGCGAGGCCTATGGCATGTATGCCTGCAACGGCATCCTGTTCAACCACGAAAGCCCGGTGCGCGGCGAGACCTTCGTCACGCGCAAGATTACCCGCGCCCTGGCGCGTATCAAGCTCGGCCTGCAGGATTGCCTGTTCCTCGGCAACCTCTCGGCCCGCCGCGACTGGGGACATGCGAAAGATTACGTCGAGATGCAGTGGCTGATGCTGCAGCAGAGCCAGGCCGAGGACTTCGTCATCGCCACCGGCGTGCAATACAGCGTGCGCGATTTCGTCGATGCGGCGGCGGCCGAGATCGGCATTGCCGTGACCTGGCGCGGCAGCGGAGTCGACGAGAAGGGCTACGATGCCCAGGGCAAGTGCATCGTCCAGGTCGATCCGCGCTATTTCCGGCCCACCGAAGTCGAAACCCTGCTCGGCGACGCCACCAAGGCACGCGAAAAACTGGGATGGACACCGAAGATCACTTTCACCCAACTCGTCGCCGAAATGGTGCGCGAGGACCTCAAGGCCGCGGAGCGCGACGAACTGATCAAGAAGCATGGCTACCAGGCCATGGATCATCACGAGTGATGGATAAATGATGGAAACTGCGGCGAAGATTTACGTCGCCGGCCATCGCGGTATGGTCGGCTCCGCCCTGGTGCGCCGGCTGCAGCAGGACGGCTACACGAACATTCTCACCCGCACCCGGGCGGAACTCGACCTGCTTGACCAGGCCGCGACGCACGCCTTCCTGGCCCGGGAAAAGCCCGACTTCATCTTCATCGCAGCGGCCATCGTCGGCGGCATCCACGCCAACAACACGCTGCGCGCGGACTTCATCTACCAGAACCTGATGGTCGAGGCCAACCTGATCCATGGCGCCTGGCTGGCCGGAGTGCGGCGCCTGTGCTTCCTCGGCTCGAGCTGCATCTATCCGCGCGACTGCCCGCAGCCCATAAGAGAAGACTATCTTCTCACCGGTTCGCTGGAGCAGACCAATGAGCCGTACGCGGTTGCCAAGATCGCCGGCATCAAGCTCTGCGAAAGCTACAACCGCCAGTACGGCACGCAGTATTTCTCCGTAATGCCGACCAACCTCTACGGCCCCAACGACCACTACGACCTGGCCAACAGCCACGTCCTGCCGGCGCTGATCCGCAAGGCGCACGAGGCGAAGCTGCGCGGCGACGGCGAACTGCTGGTCTGGGGCAGCGGCCAGCCGATGCGGGAATTCCTTTACGTCGACGATCTGGCGGACGCCTGCGTCTTCCTGATAGACAAGGGCGTCACCGATGGCTACTACAACATCGGTACCGGTAAGGATGTCACCATTCGCGAGCTGGCCGAGACGGTCATGTCCGTCGTCGGTTTCGCCGGCAGCATCGTGTTCGACAGCAGCAAGCCGGACGGCACGCCACGCAAATTGCTTGATGTCAGCCGCCTGCGCGACATCGGCTGGCAGGCACATACCCCGCTGCGCGAAGGCATCGCGCTGGCCTACCGGGATTTTTTGGCACGGCATGGCGGCTGACAGCCGGTATCGAGACATCCGCTTGCACCTGGTTTTTCGCCTGTGTTTCGTCCTGCTTGCCACAGTCGCGTTCACGCTGGCGCCAGCCGCCGTGTCGCCAGCGCCGACTTTTCTTCTCGCCGAGCGCTATCGCGACGATATCGATGTTTCGCTCTACTGGGTCAGCGAAAAGCTCGACGGCGTGCGCGCCGTCTGGGACGGCAAGGTCCTCCGCTTTCGCAGCGGCAATCCGGTGCCAGCTCCAAAATGGTTTCTCGATGCGCTGCCCAAACAGCCGCTGGACGGCGAACTCTGGCTCGGGCGCGACAGTTTCGACCAGCTGTCGGCCATCGTCCGCCGCCAGACGCCCGACGATGCTGAATGGCGTCGCGTACGCTACATGATCTTCGAGTTACCCGCTGCCCCCGGCACGTTTACCGACCGCGCCGAAAGGATCAAGGCCGTCACCGCGGCGGCAAATGTGCCGTGGCTGCAGGCCGTGCCGCAACTTCGCCTGGCCGACGCGGTTGCGCTGCAGAAAATGCTGCGCGACATCGTCCGCCAGGGCGGCGAAGGGCTGATGTTGCACCGGGCAGATGCCGCCTACGAAACCGGCCGCTCCAGCGCCCTGCTCAAGCTGACCCCGTGGCTGGATGCCGAGGCCACGGTGGTCGCCCATCTGCCCGGCAACGGGAAATATGCCGGCCTGACCGGCGCACTGCAAATGGAAATGCCCGATGGCCGCCGCTTTGCCCTGGGCAGCGGCCTGAGCGACGCCCTTCGGCGCAACCCACCGCCGGTCGGCACGCTCGTCACCTATCGCTATCGCGAGCTGACGAAAAACGGCATGCCGCGCTTTCCAAGGTATTTGCGGGTGCGCGACAAGCTTTGAGCCGCCATGAATTGCCGTCCAGCGGTCGGATTTGGCGCGGCGCACAAGCGAGGCCGCACCAATAGGTATTGCCAATACCGGATCAGCCCTGTAAGCTCCTGTTCAATCTCTGAACACGCCCTGCTACTCAACGTCTATAGTGTTACCCGATCCCCATCACTACAAACTACTGAAACTCATTGAAGCCAACCCCGCCATTCAGCAGCGGGAAATGGCCAAGGCGATGGGTGTCAGCTTGGGCAAAACCAATTATTGCCTTAAGGCGCTGATGCAGAAGGGTCTCGTAAAGATGGACAACTTCCGCCGCGCAGACAACAAACTCGCCTACAGCTACCTGCTTACTCCCAGCGGTATTGAGGAAAAAGCCCGTCTCACCGTCAGTTTTCTCAAGTACAAAGTCGCCGAATACGAGGCCATACGCAACGAGATCGAGGAACTCCGGCGCGAAGTGGGAAAAGAGGCGTCGGCATGAATCCAAAATACTTGGAGCGATTCACTTATTGCAGGCGTCTAATCTTTTCCCGTCACAGATACGATCATCAGCCTGCGGTGCTTGCAATGACAGCGCAAAGTTTCACTGAATGCAAGTGATCAAGACAACGAATACGGCGATAGCCGGAGCTTTGCTGATCGATCTTGACTTGTACGGCGACGAGCGAGGCTTTTTTCTTGAGAGCTATCAGCGCCGCCGCTATGCGGCTGCTGGAATAGACATCGAGTTCGTGCAGGACAACAGGTCTTTTTCGCAGAAGGGCGTCGTGCGCGGCCTGCATTATCAAGTGTGCAGCCCCATCGGTCACCTCATCTATGTGACGCAAGGGTGCGTATTTGACGTAGGCGTCGATCTTAGACGCAACTCGCCAACTTTTGGTCAGCACATCGCCTATATGCTTTCCGCCGAGAGCAACCAGCAACTGTATCTACCACCAGGAGTAGCGCACGGCTTTTGCACCTTAGGCGAGAAGAACGAGATTCTGTACAAGTGCACGGATTATTACTACCCTGACGATGAAGCTGGAGTTTTGTGGAACGATCCGGAGTTCGGCATTCAGTGGCCGGTGGCGAATCCGACCATCACTTCTCGCGATTCCTCCTATCCGAGATTGAAGGATATTGATCCAGCAAGACTTCCGAACATTTAAGACTGAAATTACAGGTACGAATATGAAATGCAGAATCTGCGAACACACTATCGGGCCGTTCATGACCTTCGGCAGGATGCCAATTGCCAATGGATTCCTGATGCCGGAGCAGTTTGGCAACGAATATTTCTTTGAACTGAAACCGGCTTTCTGCGACAAGTGCCTGACGTTCCAGATCGAGGAACAACCTGAAGCTGAAATGATGTTTCACGATCAGTATGCCTTTTTCTCGCGAACTTCCGCACACATGCAGCGCCATTTCAAGGCTTATGCAGAATGGGTTAGTGAGCATCATCTGCGTGGCGACGATTCGTTTGTTGTTGAGATAGGCAGCAACGACGGCATCATGCTGGAGAATTTCGCCAGGTGCGGCATTCGGCATCTCGGCGTAGAGCCGTCAGCCAACGTGGCAGATGAGGCTCGCAAGCACGGCGTCAATACCATTGTTCGATTCTTCGGTCCCGAAACCGCAGCTGAAATTGTCAAGGAGTACGGCAAGGCCGATGCGCTGGTTGCTGCAAATGTCATGTGCCATATTCCCGATATGCACGGCATCGCCAAAGGGGCAGAAATGCTCTTGAAGCCGGATGGCGTGCTGATTTTCGAGGATCCGTACCTGGGCGCCATGATCGAGAAAACCTCGTACGACCAGATCTACGACGAACACGTTTTCATTTTTTCGGCACTGTCGGTGGCCAACATTTTCGGCCTATATGGTTTTGAGCTCATCGACTTGATTAAACAGGAAACGCACGGTGGTTCAATGCGCTACGTCCTCGCTCGCAAGGGCGAGCGTAGCAAGTCGCCCGCAGTTGAAACGATTCTTGGCGAAGAAAGGGCTGCGTGCCTGCATCTGCCGAAAACCTATGAAAAATTTCGCAAAGCTTGCGAAGAATCCAAGGAGCGCCTGGTTCGTCTTCTGGTTGCGGAGAAAGTGGCAGGTAGACGCGTGGTCGGATACGGAGCAACCTCCAAGAGCACGACCATCCTCAACTACTGTTGCATCGGCCCCGATCTGATCGAGTTCATTTCTGACACCACGCCGATCAAGCAGGGAAAGTTCAGCCCTGGAATGCATATTCCAGTGAAGCCGTATGCCGCTTTCGTCGAACGTTTTCCAGACACCGCGCTTCTATTCGCATGGAATCACAAGGTCGAAATTATGGATAAGGAAAAGTCCTTTACCGCAAACGGCGGAAAGTGGCTGACTCACATTGACCAGAATTGACGGGGTCAGGATGATTTTTTGCGCATTCCCTAAGGCCCAGTTCCTTCCGCACCAAGGTGAAATCTATGACGCTATTAGATCCGTCCTGAACAGTGGCAACTATATTCTCGGCGATGAAGTTGCGAGGTTTGAGTACGAGTTCGGACAATATCTTGGAATAGAACATGCCATAGGATGTGGCAGCGGAACGGATGCGTTGGTGCTTGCCCTGCGGGCGCTGAACATTGGCCGCGGTGATGAGGTCATTGTGCCTTCCCACACGGCGACGGCGACGGTAGCGGCGGTGGCAATGGTGGGGGCAACACCGGTATTCGTCGATATCGAGGCTGGGTTTTATACGCTCGCCGTCGGAGCCGTCGAAGCGGCCTGCACGGAACGAACAAAAGCGACAATTGCCGTGCACCTCTATGGTCAGGCTGCCGATCTGGGGAATCTAACCGCGTTGGCTGGCCGAAGGGGATTTCGGCTGATCGAAGATTGTGCACAGGCGACGGGAGCAGAATATCAGGGCCGCAAACTTGGTACCGTGGGCGACATTGGTTGTTTCAGTTTCTTCCCTACCAAGAACCTGGGCGCCTTCGGGGACGGCGGGGCGGTCGTTTGTCGCGATCCTGCTCTGGCAGCGCGAATTCGTAGTCTGCGCCAATATGGCTGGAACGAAAATCGGGTCAGCCTCGAGCCTGGAATGAACAGCCGGCTGGATGAATTGCAAGCGGCGATACTTCGGGTGAAGTTGCGCCATCTCGATGCCGATAATGCCGAAAGGCGCCGGCAGGCCGTCAGTTATCTGGAAGCCCTTGCCGGCTTACCTGTCGAAAACCCGGCCGTGCGCGACGCCGCGTTGCATGTCTATCATCTGTTCGTCATCCGTACATCCGAAAGGGACAAACTTCTGCAGCATCTAAAGCTAAACGGAATCGTTGCCGGTATCCATTATGCAATGCCGGCGCACATGATGCCTGCATTCATCGATGGCACCCGGTTGCCCCTGACTGAACAGATTGTGAGCGAAATTATCAGCTTGCCGCTCTACCCGGGGCTCGACGAGTTGTCGCAGGCTCAGGTTGTCTCGGCAGTTGGGAACTTTTTTGACATGCACGCGAAGCAATGACGCCGAGAACTACCTCCGTCAGAGAGATCCATGCGCACTAACCACTTCCTCAGGCGAGTGGCTAAGAGCGTCTTGCCTGCCGCAATGCTAAATTACATGCGAGAACGGTTGCGGACGGATCTCCCGCGCCATGCGCTCAGCTACCAGGGTGTTTATACCCAGCACAGCATGCGATGGCTGCACGAGGGCCGATTTGCTGAGATTCACGACCGGCATCGAAAGCTCAATCCCTTTAACGCCCCCAACGAGACGAGACTGAGGCAATACACCGCATGCATGTTTGCCGAGTTTTCAAAATCTATTCCCGGCGATTTTCTATCCGCAGGAATTTCCTTCGGGATTGCGCCCAGGGTGATTTACGATTTTGTGGAGTTTGAACGACTCGAAAAAAACTATCATTTCATCGACCCCTTTCTGGGCGCCAATTACCCAGGGCAAGGAGTCAATCCCTATAACACGGATTTTCAATTCGTACGGAAGCAGTATCGTGAGGATGCGCCGGTCGTATTCCACAGGCAACTGCTGCCGGACTGCTTCCCCCTGAAGGGCTTGGAGCGAGGCTTGGCGTTCGTTCATTTGAACACGACCCATCCTGCGGCCGAGGCCGCCTCGCTGCAGTATTTGTATGAAAAATTGAATCCGGGCGGATACATCCTGATTGACAGTTATTCGTTTGGCCAAGGAGGATTCGATGACTATGATTTGGTTATCCAGAAGATAGGCGCCAAGGTGTTCAGCCTGGTAACCGGGCAGGGCATCATCCAGAAACCACTGGCTGGTGACAATCAGCCAGTCAATGCCTGAATGAGAACGGAAACCGCGTCGGTTTCGCTGTGCCAGGAGTTGCAATGAGTGAAAATCCCATCGAAGACATCAGGCTCAACCTAGGCTGCGCTTCAAGACCGCTGCCGGGATACGTGAATATCGACCTCGACACGCTGGAAGAAATGAAGGCACGCTATCCCAATCTGACAATTCCCGATGATCTGGAGATATTTCAGTATGACATTTTCAACCTGCCCTACCCCGATGGAAGCGTTTCTGAAGTGCGCTGCGACTCCATGCTGGAGCATCTGTCGTTCCGCGAGGAGAAAAAGTTCTTCCATGAAATGAAGCGCGTGCTGAAGCCTGGCGGCTTGCTGGTGTTCTCCGTCCCCGATTTTGAGGATCTTGTCAAGAATTGGCTCGCCGCGGAAGACGACTGGCGGGACTTTTACCGAGATGATCCCGAGGCGATAGCTCGGCAGCATTGGTTCGGGCAGTATTCTTATTCAACCAAGACCCGCTGGGGTTATATGACGGCGAGTCTTTATGGACCGCAGAACAGCGAAGGTCAGTTTCACAAGAACTGCTACACGGAAAAAAAACTTCGCGCCCTGCTTGCCCAACTCGGATTCCGTATAGTCGAACTTTCCTTTTTCAACTGGAAAGGCGACCGCGACCGCATGATCCATATCCGCGCAGAGAAGCAAGAATAGCGGGTAGGGGAGCTCACGAGTCATGCGACATGTGGTGATACATATCGGGGCAAACAAGACCGCCTCGACTACCCTGCAAAGGGCCTTGTTCAGAAAGCACACTGGACTTCACTACATGGGCGAAGATGCAGCAGGCTACGAGAGCTATGCCTCTCTTGTGAATTCAATGGTCAACGACGATGATCTCTACTTTCCGTCTGAAGAGTGCGCAGGACTATTCCGCAGGCACATGGGCGAAGACGTGGGCAAGACGCTGTTGTACTCCAACGAGGATGTGATGACCAGCCGGATACCCATGACTTGTGCGAGGCGATTGAACGATTTTCTACCCGGCGCTGAAATTCTGCTTGTTGTCCGCAATCAGTACACAGCAATCCCGTCGTTTTATGCCAACCACGGCGCCTTCCTGAAACCAGCACCCCCTTCATATTTCCGACGACACGTGTCATTTGAAGACTGGGTTGGTTTTCAGACCGTATTTATCAAGTACGGCGCGTTGGCCAGTTTCATGTTCAACCGAATGCTTTCGATATATGCGGACCTGTTTGGCGAACAGCGGGTACATGTCTTGTTGTTTGAGGAGTTCGTGGAGAACAAGCAGCAGTTCATCGAGAAACTGTCAGGCATCTTGCGCATCAATTCGAAGGAGGCCGGCGAACTCCTGAAGGAGGGACATGAGCGAAAGCGCCAAACGAACAGGATGCTGGCCTACAACAGGTTTCGTACGAGGTTTTTTTGGGGTGTTCGCTTTACAGATTACCTCCCTTTTGGAGATTCAATCGCTAAGCGACTAGACAAGTTCTTGAGTGGGGGGGGGCCAGCAAGAATAGTTATGAGCGACGAGATAAGGCAGGTAATTCATGATTTGTATTGTGAGGACAACGCATTGCTGGCGGCGAAATACGATTTGCCCTTGGCCAAATATGGCTATCCGATAAAAACTCTCGCCTAAACAAGTTACTAAAATGGAAAGCACATGAAACTTGAACTATTCGGGCCATCAATCACCGACCTGGAAATCCGGACAGTCATGGACGCCATGGAAAACGGCTGGTATGGCGAAAAGAAATACTGGTACGTGGAAAATTTCGAGCGGGAGTTTGCCGAGTACCATGGAAGGAGACATGCCCTGATGACGCCGAACTGTACTTCGGCCATCCACTTGCTTTTACTTGGCCTCGGAATCGGGCCGGGCGATGAGGTTATCGTTCCCGAGTGCACTTGGATCGCTTCGGCAACCCATATTACGCATGTTGGCGCGACAACAGTTTTTGCGGATATTGACGAAGCGACCTGGTGTATGTCCGCGACAAGCCTGGAAGCGGCAATTACGCCGCGGACCAAGGCTGTCATTGTCGTCGACTTGTACGGAAACATGCCTGATCTCGATGCGATACGTCAGGTTGCGGATCGGCATCGCATCGTAGTGATCGAAGATGCGGCAGGAGCTCTTGGGTCGGTGTATCAGGGTGCCAAGGCCGGGAGTTTCGGTATCGGCTCGGTGTTCAGCTTCCATCGGACAAAAACGATAACAACAGGCGAGGGCGGGATGCTTTTGGTGGATGATGACAGACTGTTCAAGCGTTGTCATTTTCTCAGGGATCATGGCAGGTCGCAGACAAAGCATTACTTCAATACCGAGGTTGCTTACAAGTACATGCCATGCAACCTCCTTGCCGCTCTTGGTCATGCCCAGTTCCAGCGTATTGAAGTATTAGTCCAGGCCAAGCGCCATTTATTAAGCCGATATAGGCAGGCTTTTGCGGATATTCCAGATCTCTATTTAAACCCCGAACCACCAGCCGGACGAAATGGTGCATGGTGTACTGCCCTAATCTTCGGGAAATCTCATGGCATGAATAAGGAGAAAGTAATAGACGAATTGGTAAAAGGAGGGTTTGAGGGACGCCCTTTCTTCTATCCACTCAGTAGCATGCCTGCATATGGCGGAGAGACACCAGAGAAGAAATGTAAAAATCCGGTGGCTTATGACTTGTCTGGCAGGGGCATTTGCCTGCCTGCTTCATTTCGGACAAGCGACGAAGAACTTTTGGCTTACTGCAATGCCATTCGCTCGATACTCGGCAAAAGTCCGCTTGTGAACTTCACATGAGCACCATTGCAGATATTCGATTGAAGACGTTGCCAAAATTTCTGGATCGGCAAGGTTTTCTCGTTGCTTACGATGCGGCCACAGATTTTCAGCTTGATCTTCGACGAGTCTTTGTGGTTACAGGACACGCAGGGGAGTTGCGGGGGAAACATGCGCATAAGCAATTGACACAGATTCTCATTTGTTTGTACGGAGCCTGCAGAGTAACTTGTGACGATGGAGTGGCAAGGAGAGAAGTGTTATTGGACCGGCCGGAAGTTGCGCTTGAGATTCCTCCCGGCATTTGGGCCGAGCAACACTATGTTGTTCATGACAGCATATTGATGGTGCTGTGTGATCTGCCCTTCGACGAAAGCGACTACATTCGCAACTATGGAGATTTCATTGCTTTGCGAAAAGAGGCGCTTTCATGAAGATTGTAGTGACAGGTGGCCTCGGGCATATTGGTTCGCGGTTAGTGCGTGAACTGCCGCGGCTTATTGAAGCCGCTGAAATCCTAATCGTGGACAATCTTTCCACCCAGCGCTACGGCTCCCTGTTTGATTTGCCAGGTGTAGGCGGATATCGATTCATCGAGGGCGATGTCACCAATATGGATCTTCGGGAAAGTTTTACGGGTGCCGACGCAGTAGTTCATCTGGCGGCACTTACTGACGCGGTAGCCAGTTTCGAGCACCCCGAGGCAATGGAGCGGGTGAACTTTGCAGCGACAAAACATGTCGCAGAAATGTGTGTGCAAATCGGTGTGCCCATGATCCACGTATCCTCAACCAGCGTTTACGGGACCCTGAAGACGGTGATAGACGAGAATTGTGGGCCGGAAGATATCGCGCCGCAAAGTCCATATGCCGATTGCAAGCGGCGCGAGGAACTGCTGGTTGAGACCATGTGCAGGACTGGTGGCCTGAAAGCGATTACCCTTCGTTTTGGTACGATTTTCGGGACATCGCCCGGCATGCGTTTCCATACCGCGGTAAACAGGTTTTGCTGGCAGGCCGTAATGGGCAAACCGCTGACGGTTTGGAAGACGGCCTACGACCAGAGAAGACCTTATCTTGAACTGGGCGATGCGGTCAGGGCTGTTGCCTTTGCCGTTCAAGGAAAATTGTTCGACGGCAATATCTACAACGCGGTGACAGTTAATGCGACGGTGCGTGAGGTGACCGATGCGATCCGCCTTCATCTGCCTGATCTGACCATCGACTTCGTCGATAGCCGAATCATGAATACTCTTTCTTACGAGGTACTCAATAAAAGACTCTCAGCTAGCGGTTTTGAGATGCATGGCAGTATGCGGGGCGGGATAGCAGATACGGTGAAATTGCTCAAAAACGCGAATTCGCGCGGCGCCTGAGGCGCCGTTACGCGGCAGCTAATGTCGTCGGTCAGAATAAATATTGTTGCGAACATGCTCGGAAGCGGCTGGGCGGCTTTTCTATCGCTCGCTTTTGTGCCCTTGTATATCCATTTCCTTGGGCTTGAGTCATATGGCCTGATAGGGTTCTATGTCACCCTGCAGGTACTGTTTTCCGTACTGGACATGGGTCTTACCACAACACTTTCCAGAGAAATGGCCAGGCTGTCCGCAGCCGGGAATGCTGCCGCACAGGACATGCGCAATGTGGTGCGAACCCTAGAGGTGGTCTATTGGGTGCTGGCGGTCTTTATCATCACAGCCGTGGTCTTGACAGCAGATTGGATCGCAACCAGCTGGCTCAATTCGAATCGCCTTCCCCCCGACGTTCTCGGCTCTTCGATTACGTTGATGGGGGTGGTAATCGCCTTTAGAATGCCATATGGATTCTATGCCGGCGGACTTATCGGTCTGCAGCGGCAGGTTCTGCTCAACGGCATGAAATCCGCAATCGAGACTTTTCGCAATGGCGGTGGCGTAATCGTGATCTGGCTGGTATCGCCGACCATTACCGCTTTCTTCACCTGGCATGCCATTGCGGGTGTGATCGCAGCGATTCTGTCGCGGATGGTACTCTGGCGCAGCCTTCCGAGGGCGAATGGTAGGGCGAGTTTCACCCCGTCACTATTTCGGCAGCTATGGAGCTTCGGGGCCGGGATGAGCGCGATTTCACTTCTGGCGTTGCTATTAGTAGAGCTCGACAAGATAATTCTCAGCAAGATGCTGCCGCTTGATGAACTTGGTTATTACATGCTCGCGTCGACGGTAGCAATGGGGATAAATCTCATCATAGTGCCCTTGGTTTTGGCGATCCAGCCGCGCTTGACGCAACTCGTTGCCGGGGGGGACGTTACCGGCTTGCGGCAGATCTATCACATGGGCTGTCAATTGATGACAGTGTTGGTGATGCCGTTTGCGCTGGGGCTGTGCTTCTTTTCGGAGCCACTGCTCCGCATCTGGACTCAGAACGCCGACATAGCCCGGTTTTCGGCACCCGTACTAAGTTTGCTAGCCTTGGGTACGGCAATGAATGCGATGATGAATATTCCCTATGCGCTTCAGTTAGCGCATGGCTGGACCAGACTCGCTCTGATTACCACTTCAATTTCAGTCCTGGTGCTGGTGCCAGCCCTGATTGTCATGATCGACAAATTCGGCGTAATCGGGGCGGCGTCCATCTGGGTGGTACTGAACGCTGGGAATGTCTTGCTGACTCTGCCGATAGTCCATGCCAAGTTTCTCCGTGGCGAGTACAAACACTGGTTGCTGGTCGACTTTCTTCGGCCAACGTGTGTCGTGCTCGCCGTGCTTGGGTTAGGGCGGTTTTTCATGCCTGAAGAAACCAGCATGACGGGGGAAGCAGTCTGGATTGCGTTATGGGTTACGGCAAGCTTGTTCGTTGGAGCGAAGGTTACACCCGTTACCCGTTCCTATATATCGCGCAAGACTGCAGGATGAGAATTGGCTGGCAAAGGCGGCTCGAAATAATTCATGCAGGAGAGCTTATTGATGGAAACGGTAACTGCACCACTGGTTTCGGTAGGGATAACAACTTATAACCGACCACATTATCTGAGACAGGCACTTGACTGCGTATTCGGCCAAACATACGGCAATCTGGAAATAATCATTTCGGAAGATTGCACGCCTTGTGAAGAAACGAAATCATTGCTTCGGGATTATGCTCACAGAGATAGTCGAGTTAGATATTTCAGCCAACCAAGAAATGTCGGTCCGCCGGCGAACTTTCAGTTCGTCTTGAAGCAGGCTCGTGGGGAATACTTTTTCTGGGCCGACGACGACGACCTGCGTGACGCGCGCTGGGTCGAGGTACTGCTTAAGAAACTGAAGTCACAAGATGCCGTAGTGGCTTTCAGCGATCTGATGTCGATAGACCTGGACGGTAAGCACCTCCGACATTTTTCCCCGTTGCGCTTCGCCGGCGCGCGACCTGTTCGGCTGGCCCGCTACTTTCTGGCAGAGGGGGCGGAAGGAAAGGTAAACCTCTTGTGCGGGCTGTTTCGCACAGAGTTTCTGCGAGGAATTAAGCACTGGGGCCAATATGACCGCAGCCTTCTCGCTGTAGATTTGCTGTTTGTACTGGATATCCTTCAGCACGGAAACTCGGTGGTAGATTCCTCGGTCACTCTGTACAAACGGATGGGGGTCGGTAAAAGCCTACCGGTCAATTCCATAGGGGAATTTTTCAGCAGAGCCCGCAAGGAACTGCGCCAGGATCTCGCCAGTGTAAGGGTGGTCGACCTATGGCTTGACAAGACGGTGCTGCTGCTTTTGATCCCGGTAAAACTGTTCAGAAACCTGCTCTATTGGTTAGCTCGCCGAACTCAATGATAATCTCCAGCATACTTGTTGCCTTTGGCAATCCGGTCCTCCGTTATTTGGGCGGGGGCAGACCCGCCAAGGGGATTTTCGGCGAGCCGGCTGATGACCTTCATGCTTTACACTGCGTCTCGCCATTTCATCAAGGAATGCCGATCAACCACGCATTGGAAAGGCTGCAGCAGTGAGTGACTTTTTGACAGGCAATAAATCGGATTCCGCACGGTGGTTCACGGCCTACGCCCGGGACGACACTTCGCAAGGAGGGGAGGACGGCATTCTCGAGCGGGTCTTTGAGCTGATTCCAGGCGGAGACATGTGGTGTTGCGAGTTTGGTGCCTGGGACGGCCGCAAGTACAGTAACACCTACCAGTTGATTGCTAACAAGGGCTGGTCGGGTGTGCTCATCGAGGCCGATCCGGTCAAGTTCGAGGACCTGAAAAGGACTTATGTCGGTAACGACAAGGTGTTTCTCCTCAACTGCTTCGTCGAGTATGCGGGCGAAGGGCTCCTCGACAAGCTGCTTGCCGGCACGCCTGCGCCGATTGAGATCGACCTGTTGAGCATCGACATTGACGGCAACGATTATCACGTCTGGGCTTCGGTGAATGTCTATCGGCCGAAGGTCGTCATTATCGAGTACAACCAGAGCATCCCAAACCACCTTGAGTTCGTGCAGGCGGCGGATCCGTCAGCCTGTCAAGGGAACTCGTTGCTCTCGCTGACCAAGCTGGCGGCACGCAAGGGCTACCAACTCGTTGCGGTGACGGACACCAACGGGATCTACGTGCGCGATGAATATTTCCCTCTCTTCGAAATCGCTGACAACAGTCTGACGGCGATGCGGCCTGTCGCACCTTATGTGACCGACATCTTCCAGCTCTACGACGGTACGGTGGTTCTATCCGGGTACCGGCAGATGATCTGGCACGGCGTGAAAATGCCGATCAGCAGTTTCCAGGTTGTGCCGCGTTTGCTGCGGACCTTCCCCGGCGTCATGAGCGGCCCAAGGCTTTTTCTGTTCAAGGTCTGGCGCACCCTCTATCGTCTGTTCAACCCGTCCTGATCCATTCGTCAAACAAATACTCGCATGATGTCAAAGCTGAAATCTTTGATCAGAAGCACCGCCGCATACGATCTGTATAACTGGCTGCACTATCGCATCGAATGGCTGAAATGGGTGACAGGCCGGCTCGATCGGGCACCTCATCTGCTCAAGCGCCGCCTGATTGCAAGTCGTGTGCGCGACTTCCGGCCAGAGGTCTTCGTCGAGACGGGCACGTTGTTCGGGGACATGACCTATGCCCAGAGGAACAGCTTCAGGCAACTGTTTTCCATTGAGCTGGACGACTATTTGTTTGAGCGCGCATCGCGGCGCTTCAAGCCCTATTCGCATATCCGCATCCTGCACGGCGACAGCGGGCGGAAGATTGCCGACGTCCTGCAGGAGTTGGACAAACCCTGCCTGTTCTGGCTTGATGCACACTATTCGGGCGGCATTACGGCCCACGGCGCGGAGATGACTCCAATCTTCGACGAGATTAGGCACATTCTCAACCATCCCGTCAGAAACCATGTGATCGTGATTGACGATGCACGCCTCTTTAATGGCACCGATGGCTACCCGACGTTTCGCATGCTGAGGGATTTCGTCGACTCAATCGACCGGGACTGCCTAACTTGGATCGAAAATGACACCATAACTGTTGCCCGTACTGCCTGAGCCCTCATCTTTGCAAGTACATGATCATCGTCAACCTTATCGGCGGACTCGGCAACCAGATGTTCCAGTATGCAGTCGGGCAGGCACTGGCGCGAGCCCGCGGGCAGCCATTACGCCTGGACATTTCGGGTTTTGACGGCTATGGCCTGCACCAGGGTTTCGAATTGCTGCGGGTATTCACCTGCGAGACGCCGATTGCCTCCGACGACGAGTTGCGCACGATTCTCGGCTGGCGTGCGGCGCCCGCAGTGAGGCGCCTTCTGGCACGGCCTGGTTTTACTGCGTTGCGTGGACCGACATTCATCGTCGAGCCCCATTTCCATTATTGGCGAGGCGTCTGCGACGTACCCGCAACGGCCTATCTGCAGGGTTACTGGCAGTCGGAGAAGTATTTTGCCAACACGGCTGTCGCCCTTCGCGCCGACTTTGGCTTTCGACAACCGATGTCGGAAGTCAATGCCGCATTGGCCGAACGGATCGACCGCTGCATGGCAGTAAGTCTGCATGTGCGCCGTGGAGATTACGTATCAGATTCGAGAACGCGAGCTGTTCTCGGACCTTGTTCCAGCGACTACTATCATGCAGCCATGCGCTATGTCGCCGAACGTGTCCAGAACCCTGAGTTTTTCGTTTTCTCTGATGACATCGTCTGGGCTCGCGATAACCTGAATATCGGTGTTAGCTGTCATTACATCGACCACAACCGGGGGACGGAAAGCTACAACGACATGCGCCTGATGAGCCTGTGTAGGCACCACATCCTGGCTAACAGCTCTTTCAGTTGGTGGGGCGCCTGGTTGAATCCACGGGAGAATAAGGTCGTGTTGGCACCTGCGTGCTGGTTTTCTGGAGGTGAACGACGGGTGGATGACCTCTTTCCGCAGGGATGGGTGACGTTGTGAGCTGTGCGACGCTGGTTATCGGTGGAGGCGGCTTCATCGGCGCGTGCCTGGTGGCGATGCTGATTTCCAGCGGCCGGCGTGTCACCGTGCTTGGCCGCAGTGCTGCACCACGCCCGACGCTTCACGTCCAAGCGGAGTATGTCGCAGGGGATTTTGGTTGTGCCGAGGTGATTCGACCCCTGCTTGTTGCTCATCCGGAGGTTGTGCACCTTGCCTATGCAACGGTACCGAAGACGTCTTACGACAACCCGCTCGGGGATCTGCTCGAAAACCTGCCGTCGACCGTGCAACTGTTCGCTTTGGCTGCCGAATTCGGCCTGCGCCTGGTCCACGTGTCGTCGGGCGGCACGGTGTACGGTGAAGCTGCCATACTGCCGATTACCGAAGATCACGCGACCCACCCGATTTCGCCCTATGGCGTGACCAAGCTGACGCTGGAGAAGTATGCGCATCTATACGCCGTCACGCGCGGCCTGGACGTTGTTTGTTTGCGCCCTGCTAACGCATATGGCGAGGGCCAGCGGCCATTTACGGGGCAGGGTTTCATCGCCACGGCCATGGCGTCTGCGTTGCGTAACGATCCGGTCCGAATTTTTGGTACGAGTGGTGCGATCCGGGATTACATCCATGTGCATGACATTGCGTCGGGAATCATGGCCGCGCTCGATCGGGGCGAGACGGGCAGCATCTACAATCTCGGCTCGGGTATTGGACGCAGTAACCTGGATGTGGTCGAGGCGATGGTGCCGCTGCTTCAGGAAATGGGACGCGTCGTGCGCACGGTGCATGAGTCCGAGCGCCCCTTCGATGTGCGTGCCAATGTGCTGGATAGCGGCAGACTGGTCGGGCATACCGGCTGGAAGCCGGTTGTCGGATTCGAGGAAGGGCTGTTGCGAACGCGTGATTGGCTGATTGGGCATCATCATGACTGAAAAGCCCTTGGTGACAGTCGCGATGCCCGTGTTCAATGCCGGCAGATACTTGCGTGCGGCAGTGTTATCCATCATCCGACAGTCATTCACCGATTGGGAACTGCTGATCATCGACGATGGATCGACCGATGGTGCGGTCGATTTGCTAGCAGACATCACTGAGTCGCGAATCATTATTGTTCGTGATGGCGAGAACAAAGGGCTTGCTGCCAGGCTGAACGAAGCTGTTGATCGTTCCCGTGGTAAGTACTTTGCCCGTATGGATCAGGATGACGTTTCTTATCCGGAACGCTTTGAGCGCCAAGTGAATATGCTGGAGCAACATCCGGAAATCGACCTTTGTGCGGTATGCTGTGTAACGATCAATACGAACGACGAATTGATTGGAGCTTTGCCACGCGCTCTAGGTCATGAGGAGATCTGTGCAAGGCCTTGGCTGGGTTTTTACCTCCCGCATCCGACATGGATGGGACGGACCGGATGGTTCCGCCGCCATGGTTATGCCAGTCCTGGACCATACTTCTGCGAAGATCAGGAACTGATTCTGCGCACCTTTCAGGTAAGCCGATTTGCAACCTTGCCAGAAACACTGTTCGCTTATCGGATACGCGACCGAATCAACTGGCTTAAGTTGACCAGAACCCGAAGTACTCTGCTGGGCGAGCAGCTAAGCCATTTCTGGCGAGACCGCCAAATCGGCTCTATGCTGTGCTCTTTGCTGGCCTACTGCGAGCGCATTGCAACCGATACACTGAGCGCTGCCATGCAATATCTTGGCCGACCGGGTATTCGTTTTCATGAATACTCGCCTATAAACTCCGACGACCAGTCACGGTGGTGCGCTGTCCGAAAATCCGTGTCGGAAGTATCTGCCCCACCACCTGCCCTATGAGGATTTTCGGCAGTTTTCGTACCCGGCTTTCGCCTTTGGCAGACGTCACAGGGCTGGCATGAATTGTTGGCGCCGCGCGCTCCTAGGGCTGTTCATCGGGACTTTCATCGTTCTCGGACTTGTCGTTATTCTACTGGCTTACGCCGCACGCTGGCTTTCCGATGCCGGTGTACCTGCGCGAGCCGACGTCATTGTGGTATTGGCCGGCGATGCCCGGCGGGCAAGGCACGCAGGGGACCTCTTTCGGCAGGGGTATGCACCGCAGGTGCTGGTCAGCCGAGCCGCACGCGGCGCCCGTGAGCGTTCGCTCGATGAACTCGGCATCGTTCTGCCTCGCGGCGAAGAAATCGACATCCGGGTCCTGGAGCGAGTCGGGGTGCCGCGCGACCGGATTGCGGTGTTCGGAACCGCTTCCCTCAGTACCTATGAGGAAGGCAAGGTGCTCCGAGTTCTGTATGCAGACAGGCCGATACGCCTCCTGGTCGTTACCTCGCCCTACCATGTTCGCCGCGCCAGGATGATTCTTGCGTCTGCCCTGCCCAATGCTCGACTGAATGTCGTCGCCACCCCCTATGAGGCCTTTCCCGAACGCTGGTGGTCATCCCAGGATGCCGCCCGCGATGTATTGCTCGAAGTGGCCAAGCTGTTGTTCTACGGATTGGGAAATCGGTTTACCTCCCCGGCGTCATGAGCTCCAGCCCACGGCCCCGACTTTGCTATGTTGTCTCCAGTGCGATGACCGTGCAGGCGTTTCTCAAGGACCATATTGCCGCTGCGGCCGAATGCTACGACGTGTCCGTCGTGGCGAACACCGATGACGGCGAGTTTCTGCATCGCCTCGGATTGGTGGCTACGCTGCACCCGGTTGGCATCGTGCGCAGGATTTCCGCGTGGCGCGACCTGTCGGCCCTGCTTGCATTGGCGCGGCTGTTTCGTGCCGAGCGCTTCACCATCGTCCATTCGGTGTCGCCCAAGGCGGGATTGCTGGCGATGCTTTCCGCCAGAATTGCCGGCGTTCCGCATCGTGTACATACTTTCACCGGCCAGGTCTGGGTGACGCGTTGCGGTTGGCGGCGCCGGTTGCTCAAGCTGGCCGACCGTGGGCTCGCTGCATTGACGACGCGGGCACTGGTGGATAGCCCTTCGCAACGCGACTTTCTGCTGGCCGAACGCGTGCTTGCGGCCGACAAGTCCGCAGTCATAGGTAAAGGTTCGATCTGTGGCGTCGATAGCGTCCGGTTTCGGCCGGATGAAGCGGCACGAAATGTCTTGCGAGTTGACTTGGGCATTGCGCCATCAGTTCCGGTGCTGCTGTTTCTCGGGCGTCTCAATCATGACAAGGGCGTGCTTGACCTTGCGGCCGCCTTCGTCCGCGTTGCCTCGCGCTTTCCCGAGGCGCAGCTGTTGCTCGTCGGTCCTGACGAGGAAGGAATGGCAAGTGCCATTGACAACGTCTGCGCCGCGGTGAGAGACCGGGTGCACCTGATTGATTTCACGCATCAACCGGAACGTTTCATGGCGGCCGCCGATGTTTTCTGCCTGCCCAGCTATCGTGAAGGTTTCGGCATGGTCGTCATCGAGGCTGCCGCGGCTGGCTTACCTGCGGTTGCATCGCGGATTTATGGGGTCACGGATGCCGTCGTCGATGGTCAGACGGGGCTTCTGCATCCGCCGGGCGACGTGGCGGCCATCGCCGAAAAACTGACCGAATTGCTTTCCGCTCCGGATCGCTGCAAGGCGATGGGTGAGCGAGCGCGATTACGGGCGCAGACCGACTTCTCTCAGGCGGCGTCTTCGCAAGGCCTGATGGTCTTTTATGCGAAAATTCTTGCTTCATGAATCGCCGTGTTTTCCCTTGAAGCGCTTATTTGACATCATGGTTGCCCTTACCCTGGTGGGCTTGTTGTTGCCCGTGTTGGCCGTTGTCGCGCTTGCCGTAAGGTTGGCGCTGGGCAGCCCCGTGCTGCTGCGCCAAGTGCGCCCCGGCTGGCATGGCCGGCCGTTCACGTTCTTCAAGTTCCGTACCATGACCGAGGCGACCGATGATAATGGCCGGCTGTTGCCCGACGAATCGCGTCTGACCGTATTTGGACGCCGCCTGCGTGCCACCAGCCTGGACGAGTTGCCGCAGTTGTTCAACGTCCTGCGTGGCGACATGAGTCTGGTCGGGCCGCGCCCGCTGCTGATGGAATATTTGCCACTCTATACTCCGGAGCAGGCGCGTCGCCACCATGTACGACCGGGTATCACCGGTTGGGCTCAGGTCAATGGGCGCAACGCGATTTCCTGGGAGCAGAAGTTCGCTCTTGATGTCTGGTACGTGGACCACCAGACCCTGCTGCTTGATTTGCGCATCCTGGCGCAGACAGTCCTGCGCGTGCTGCGCCCTGGCGACGTCAACCAGCCGGGCGCGGCGACGATGAGCAAATTCACCGGAACCCGGACTGGAGTGGCGCACGATGCCTGAGCAGATCGTCATCTTCGGCGCCGGCGGCCACGCCAAGGTGGTCGTTGATGCCATCGAACTGGAGGGCCGCCACGTAATCGCCTTCGTTGCCGATGCCGATGCCGGGCTCCATGGCACGACGCTGCAGGGGTATCGGGTGCGGAGCGAAGCAGAGGGGTTCGCCGCGCCTGCGTGCGGGGTGGCGCATGCGTTCGTCGCCATCGGTCGCAACGAGGTGCGGCAGCGCATTGCCAACATGGCAACGGGTTGCGGCCTGGTCCTCGCCAGGGTCGTTCATCCTGCGGCAACGGTTGCCCGCAGCGCGGCGCTGGGCGCCGGTACCCTGGTAATGCCGGGGTGTGTCGTCAATGCGGACGCACGAATTGGGACGAATGTCATCATCAACACCGGCGCGATCATCGAGCACGATTGCCGGGTGGGTGATGGTACGCATATCGCACCGCGCGTGACCCTGTGCGGCGGCGTGCGGATAGGTGCGGGCACCCTGGTTGGCGCCGGCGCTGTGATTCTTCCCGGGGTAAAAGTCGGCGCTGGCGCGACGGTGGGTGC
>Ga0154020_10001525_pt1 | contig 28521 bp, 28 predicted proteins | sample Klosneuvirus_201_FD_109709 | JGI IMG/M metagenome (GOLD analysis project Ga0154020, IMG submission 109709) | Active sludge microbial communities from wastewater, Klosterneuburg, Austria - Klosneuvirus_20160825_MG | ecosystem: Engineered > WWTP > Aerobic digester > Activated sludge | place...
AGCGCGGAGCGGCTGCACCCGAACGACGCGGTGCGGGTGGTGCGCGCGCTCGAGGTGCACGCGCTCACGGGCACACCGCTCTCGACGCTGCACGCCGCGCACGGCTTCCGCACGCGTCGCCTGGCCGCGCGGCTGCTCCGGGTCGAGCGGCCCCGCGAACAGCTCGAGCAGCGGATCGCGGCGCGCGTGGACGAGATGCTCGCGCGGGGCCTCGTCGACGAGGTGCGTGGCCTCCTCTCGGCCGGCCACGGCGCGTGCAAGGCGATGCGCTCGGTCGGCTACGCCGAGACGAAGGCCCACCTCGAGGGCACGCTGCCGCTCGCGGAGCTCGCGCCGTCGATCGTGCGTTCGACCTGCGTGTTCGCGCGCCGGCAGCGCACGTGGCTGGCCCGCGCCGGGGCCACCGCGGTCACCAGCCCATCTTCCGCGCCCAGTCCTCGAGGGTGGGCTTGATCGTCTCGGGCGGCCGCACCACCGAGAGCATCGCGCGCGCCGCCTTCTCGTCGCCCGAGCGGTAGGCGAGCTCGGCGAAGGTGAGCGCGAGGCCGGGGGCCTTCTCGAGCAGCGCGCGGTGCGGCGCGAGCAGGGCGTAGGCGCGGCCCCACGCCTCGAGCCGCGCGAGCGAGCGAGCGCCGAGCAGCGCCTTCATCATGTCGCCGTCGACGAGCGCCGCCTGCTGCGCGTCGACCGCGGCGCTGTTCAGCGAGGCGCGCAGCAGCTTCACGCTGGGCTCGCCCTCGAGCCGCGCGGCCTCGTCGAGGAGCCGGGTCGCGGTGGCGAAGTCGCCGGCCCGGGCGTGGACGAGCGAGGCGTCACGCCACACCGAGCCGCAGCGCGTGCAGTGGCTCGTGGCCACCTGGCTGACGGCGATCGCGGCCGCGTCCTGGCCGAGGCGGCTCAGGATGCCGGCGCGCAGGCCGAGGATGTGGTGCTCGAGCGCCTGGACCCGCCGCTGCACCGGCGCGCGCCGCGCGAGCGTGATGCGGAGCCCTGGCCGATCCAGGGTCGGCGTGTGCGTGTGGTCGAGGGTCTGCCCGAGGAACGCGGCGTAGGCCGAGAGCGCTGCCTCGTCGCCGTCGGGCGCGAGCAGGGCCAGCACCTCGATGCTCTCGACGAGCGCGTCCGCCTCGAAGCCCGTGTGGGCGTACCAGCGCGCGCACGTCTGGTGGAGCGCGGCGGCGGCGACCAGGGCGTCCCTGTAGCGACGCTCGACCATGGCCTGGCCTTTGAGGAACCGGATGGCCTCCATGCTCTCGGGGTGCAGCCGCGCCTCGCGTTGCCAGAACGTGGGCTCGTCGTCGAAATCGGCGCTGCGCCGCGCGGCGAGCACCGTCATGAGGACCACCGCGAGGCTCGCGAACGAGAGCGCCACCCTGCGCCGCCCGTCGGGGAGCGTCTCGAGGAGGGTCGCGACCACGAGCGCGAGGCCGAGCGTCGGCGCGTAGAGGAACCGCTCGGAGAGCAGCGTGACCATGCCGGTCGGCACGACGTTGGAGGTCGGCAACAGCATCGCGAGGTAGAACGCGACACCCACCGAGACCGCCGGTTTGCGCCTGGCGAACGCGACCATGACCGCGATCAGCGCGGCGAGCCCGAGCACCCCGACCGCGACGTGTGGCACCGACACGAGGAGCTTGCCGTTCTCCGCGCGCACGAGGCCCTGCTGCACCGAGAGATCGTGCGGGAAGAACGTGAGCTCGAAGTAGCGGCCCCAGGTCTCGAACATCATGGCCGCCCAGTCGCCGAGCGACACGGTGAACATCTTCTGGCGCACCGGCAGGAGGCGTTGCCGGAGCGCGAGATAGACGAGGGCGAGGCCGAGCTGCGGCAGCGCGGCCCGCACGCAGCGGACGATCGTCGCACGATCGAGCGACGGGCGACCGGCCACCACCCAGGCCTCGACCGCCACGATCGCGGGCAGCGTGATGGCCTGCTCCTTGGTGCCGTAGGCGAGCACGGTGCCGAGCACCTCGAGCGCGAGCCCGCGGGTCTTGCTCGCAGAATCGGCGCCGGCGCGGAGCCGGAGGGCGACGCCCTCGGCGACCACGAGCAGCGCCACCATGCAGAGCACGTCGGTGCGCCCGGCGATCCAGGCGACGCTCTCGGCCTTGGTCGGGTGCACCGCGAACAGGAGCGCCGCGACGAACGCGGGCAGGATGGTGTCGGTCCAGCGTCGCAGCGCGCGGAAGGCGAGCCAGCCGACGAGGCCGTGCAGGAGCAGGTTGACCGCGTGGAACAGGGTGGGCGCGCCGCCCCCGACCTTCCACTCGAACGCGTAGGTCGCGGTGACGAGCGGGCGGTAGTAGACGATGCGCGCGCTCGTCCGGAGGAAGTCCTCGCCGAGGTTCCAGAAGTCGGTGACGAACCAGCGCTTCCAGTGCGCGAAGCCGTGCACGAAGCCGTTGTTCATGATCAGCGGCCGGTCGTCGAACAGGAACGGCCCCCCGATCGCGGGGGCGAAAGCGAGCACCGCCGCGCCGATCACCACGAGCGCCAGCACCGAGGGGCGGACCCCGGCCGCGGCGGCTCTCTCACGCTCCTCGCTCCCCGGCCGTCCTCGCTCCGAGTCTGTCATGCGCGCGGGAGCTTACCTCGGCTCCGAGACCGTGCGTCGATTTGCCCTGTCGGCACGCTATCATCGCCACGTGACCTCCATCGTTCCGGCGCGCAGCACGGGTGTGCGGGTCCTGGTCGTGGACGACGAGCCAGGTCTCCGCGAGATGCTCGGCATCCTGCTCAAGCGCGAGGGCCACGAGGTCACCGTGGCGCCAGGCTTCGCGCGCGCCCGCGACCTCGTGCTCGCCCAGGAGGCGTTCGCGCTCATCCTCACCGACGTCGTCATGCCCGACGGCAGCGGGCTCGATCTGCTCACCGTGGCCAAGCAGCGCAACGCGGCGACCGAGGTCATCGTGATGACCGCGCACTCCACGGTGGACGTGGCGCTCGAGGCGATGCGCCGCGGCGCCTACGACTTCGTCGCCAAGCCGTTCCAGGCCGCCGAGATGCGCCTCCTGGTCGGGCGCGCGCTCGAGAAGAGCGCCATCGTCGCCGAGAACGCGCGCCTCCGGGCCCGCATCGCCCAGGTCTCGCCCGACGACCCGCTCGATGTGCTCGGCAAGAGCGCCCCCATGCGCGCCATCGCCGACCTCGTGCGCCGCATCGCGCCCTCGCGCAGCACCGTGCTCGTCACGGGCGAGAGCGGCACGGGGAAGGAGCGGATCGCGCGCGCGATCCACCAGTGCAGCGACCGCGACAAGAAGCCGTTCATGGTCGTCAACTGCGGCGCGCTCCCCGAGAACCTCATGGAGAGCGAGCTGTTCGGTCACGAGAAGGGCGCGTTCACCGGCGCCTCGGGCCGGCACACTGGCCTGTTCCGCGAGGCCGACGGCGGCACCCTCTTGCTCGACGAGATAGGCGAGCTCCCCCTCGCGCTGCAGGTGAAGATCCTCCGCGCGCTGCAGGAGCGCAAGGTGCGACCGGTGGGCGCCACGGCGGAGATCGCGGTCGACGTGCGCGTGATCGCGGCCACCAACCGTGACGTCGAGGAGGACGTGGCGGCCGGGCGCTTCCGCCAGGATCTCTATTACCGCCTCAACATCATCCGCCTCGAGGTGCCGCCGCTCCGCGCGCGCACCGAGGACATCCCCGCGCTCGTCGACCAGTTCATCCAGCGCTTCGCCGAGGACCACGGCAAGAGCGTGCGCGGGATGTCGCCGGAGGCCCTGCGCGAGGTCCTTGCCTACCCATTTCCTGGCAACGTGCGCGAGCTCGAGAACGCCATCGAGCGCGCCGTCACCCTGGCCGCCGGTCCGTGGATCGCGCTCGGCGACCTCCCTCCTTCGATCGCTGGACGCGTGTCGGCCGGAGCGCGGTCGCTGCTCGAGCTCCCCGCCGAAGGTTGCAACCTCGACCAGCTGATGGCCGAGGCCGAGCGTCGGCTGATCCTGCAGGCCCTCGAGCGAACGAGCGGCAACCGCACGCAGGCGGCCAAGCTCCTCGGCGTGACCTTCCGCTCGCTCCGCTACCGGCTCGACAAGCTCGGGCTCGAGTCCGGCGACGAGCCCGACGAGGACTCGCGCCCCTGACCCATCGTCGTCGCTGGTCAGGGTGGGCGCCCTTTCTCGTCCATCCGCGCGGTTGGCCCTGACGAACTTCGTCACGTAGGCTGATGGACGACGAGGGGAGCGGGTGTAGCCATGGGTCGAATCCCGGGGATTTCCGGGCCGAGGGTGGGGCCCGCTGTGTGTCGGCTCGGCCGGCATGGATGGTGCAGCGTGAGCGCCGTCATGCGAAAGCCGACCGTGACCAGGGTCTCGCGAGGGTTCACCCTCGTGGAGCTCATGATCACGGTCGCGATCATCGGCGTGCTCGCGCTGCTCGCGGTGGTGGGGTACGCGCGCTGGACCCGCTCGGCCAAGACCGCCGAGGCGACCGCCATGCTCGGGGCGATGAAGAGCGCCCAGGAGACCTATCGCGCCGAGACCCTCCGCTACCTCGACGTGAGCGGCGGGGCGATCGACACCTACTACCCGGCCAGCGCCCCCAACGACCAGCGGGTCGTCTGGGACCCGGCCGGCTGCGCCGGCACGGCCATCTGCGATCGGTTCCGCCAGCTCAACGTGCAGGCCGAGTCGCAAGTCTACTACCGCTATTCGATCATCGCCGGCCCCGCCGACGGTTCGATCAAGACCGTGGACGGCAAGACGTTCCCCGCCGCCAACGATCCGTGGTTCATCGCCAAGGCCAGGGGGGATCTCAACGCCAACGGCACGTTCGGCTTCTTCTGGACGTCGTCGTGGGACTCGATCGTGTGGAGCAAGAACGCAGACGAATAGCTCTCGCTCCGGCGAGCACAACGCAACGTAACGGACCCGACTCTTTCGATGAGCCATCGAGTCACCTCGGTCAGAGGTGCCTCGCGGGTTTCATCCAGCCCGAGATCTGACCGAAGGAATCCAGGAGGAAACAAGATGCTCAAGACCCTCATGCGCAAGCGCCAGGACGGCTTCACCCTCGTCGAGCTGATGATCGTCGTGGCGATCATCGGCGTCCTCGCCGCTCTCGCCATCTACGGCGTCAGCCGCTACCTGAAGCACGCCAAGACCGCCGAGGCGACCCGTAACCTGGGCAGCATCGAGACCGGCTCGAAGAACCAGTTCCAGCAGGAGACCGACACCAGCGGCACCGGCATCGGGCCGTTCGTGCACCGGTTCTGCCCGGACACCACCGCCCCTGTGCCCGCGGCCATCCCGGCCGCGGCCAAGGTCAAGGCCGTGGCCACCGACTGGAACCAGCCGGCCTGGCAGTGCCTGAAGTTCTCCATCAACGAGCCGCAGTTCTATCAGTACAGCTACGTCGGCAACACCGCCTCCACCGGCACCGCGGCCACCTACACCGCCACGGCGAACGGCGACCTCGACGGCAACGGCACCACGTCGACCTTCCAGCTCACCGGCGCGGGAAGCCTCACCGGCGACGCCCAGCGTCAGGCCCTGAAGATCACCAACGAAGACGAGTGATCGCGACGACTGCCTCCGCGCGGTCTCGGACTCCGCGCGGCAGGCCGTCGACGGACCACGGCTGACGAGTAACGCAAATTCGGGAGGTGAGGACTCGATGGGCAACCGACGCGCATTCACGCTCGTGGAGCTGATGATCGTCGTGGCGATCATCGGGGTCCTCGCGGCGCTGGCACTGTACGGAGTCTCGCGGTATCTGAAGCACAGCAAGACGGCCGAGGCCATCGCGAATCTCGGCTCGATCGAGACCGGCTCGCGGCAGCAGTACCAGAGGGAGACCCCCTTCGGCGGCGACGACAACAAGTTCGTCCACACGTTCTGCCCCAGCGCCCCGCTCACCCCCGCCACCGTCCCGCTCGCGTCCAAGATCAAGACCATCCCTGCCGACTGGAACTCGGCCGGGTGGACCTGCCTCAAGTTCAACGTCGACTCGCCGCAGTTCTACGCCTACAAATACGAGTCCAACTCCTCCACAGGGACGGACGCGATGTACACGGCCACCGCCAATGGCGATCTCGACGGCAACGGAGTGAAGTCGACCTTCGAGCTGAGTGGCCATGGCGGCCCGCTCGGCGATGCCGTGCGTGATTCCTTCCGCGTCCTCCTGGAGGACGAGTGAAGTGAGTCCCGGAGCTCGGGGCCTGGGCCCGCGAGGCTCCACCTTCGAAGGGCAGGCTCGCGGAGGCAGAGGCGCGCGCCCCAGCCGAGCGATCGAGCTCGCGGTCGTGTTCGCGGTGATCGGGACGGCGCTCGCCGCGGGCGTGCCCTCGTGCCTGCGCGCCATCCGACTCTCTCGCACGGCAGAGGCCGCGGAGTCGCTCGAGAAGCTGACCGTGGCCGGGGCGCTGTACCTCGAGCAGAAGAACGCGGCGAAGCTCGGGAGCACCATGACCACGCCCGGGCAGGTGCCCGTCGGCAAGCCGGTCACCGACGCCGAAGGGACGTGGAGCCACCCGACCTTCAAGGCACTGTCGTTCGAGCCACCGCAGCCCCACTGGTACGCCTACCGGGTCGAAATCGACCCGGACCTCACGACCCCGCTGCGCGCGGTCGCGCACGGTGACCTCGACGGGGACGGCGTGCTGTCCACGTTCAGCCGCAGCCTCGGGCGCGAGGGCAACCAGATCGTCGTCCGCCCAGGGCTCCTCGTGACGCAGGATCTCGAGTGAGCCGCCTGCGCGAGGTCGCGATCGGGGTGGGGGTCGCGCTCGCGGTCTTCGGCGTCGACGCGCTCCGCACCGAGGCGACCCAGCGACTCCACAAGGTCAAGGAGCAGAACGACGTCTACGCGCTCCCGCCGCCCAAGCTGGTCCGGGTCCTCACGCTCGGACACACCGACGCGGCGGCCTCGATCCTCTGGGCCTCGACCCTCTACCAGTATGGCGAGCACCTCGGCCAGAACCGCCGCTTCCAGTACTCGACGCAGTACCTCGAGACGATCCTCGAACTCGATCCGGGCTTCCGACCGGCCTATCGCTTCCTGAGCACGCTCGTCACGATGCAGGCCGCGAACCCCATGCCGATCGAGATCGATCGCACGGACAAGCTGTTCGCGCGCGGCGCCGAGCTCTACCCGGAGGACGCGGGCATCCTCGGCGCGTACGCGGCGTTCCTCCTGTTCGAGGGTGCCCAGTTCCTGCCCCCCGAGGAGAAGAAGGCCTTCCGGCTGCGCGGCGCGCCGCTCGCCCAGCGCGCCGTCGAGCTCGGCTACTTCATGGACACCATCAACATCGCGGGTGCGAGCTACCTCGCGCAGGCCGGCGCCAAGGGGCTCGCCATCGCGCAGCTCGAGCGCGCCTACGCGGTGGCCACCAACGACGACGTCCGCGAGCGGATCGCGGCGCGGCTCCGCAAGCTGCAGGGCGACGCGGCCCTCGAGCGCGCGCAGCGGGCGATGCAGGGCTTCGTCCAGGTGTGGAGGAGCGAGGCGCCGTTCGTGAGCGAGTCCACCATGCTGCTGCTCGGCAAGCAGCCGGCCTGGGCGCGCTGCGCCGGGCTCGCCGGGTTGCCCTCCGGGTCGCTCGGCGCCGATCCGGCGTGCTCCGCCGCCTTCGAGTGAGCGGCTACGATCCATGCCCCGGGCTTTCAGCCCTTTCAGCCCGGGGGAATTCTTCGACGCTCCTTGAAGCGGCTCGAGCGCTACTCGAGGCGCCTACTTCGCGCGCACCGCGCGGATGACGTCGCGCGCGTCGTTGGTCATGGTGCCGATCGAGGCCACGTGCAGGTTGGCCGGGTCGAACACCTGCCGCGCGACCGCGCGGAGCTGCTTGCCGTCGATGCCGTCGAAGCGCGCGGCCTGCGCCCGGATGGAACGCGGGCGATCGAACATCACCGCGCCCCCCATGATCACCTCGAGCGCCTCGACCGAGTCGAGCGAGGCCTCGACCGCCCAGCGGTGGCGCATGCGCGCCTTCTCCACCTCGGCCTTGGTGGGCCCCTTGGCGCAGAGCTCGTCGATCATCGCGAAGATCGCGCGGACCACCGCGGCGAGCCGCGCGGGCTGGACGTCGGCGCTGATGTCGAGCGCGCCGACGTCGTGGAACGGCTCCCAGCCGGCGGAGCACGAGTAGACGAGGCCGCCCTCGTCGACGAGCTTGTGGTAGAGGCGCGTGCTCATCCCGTCGTCGATCACGCGGAGCAGTAGCTCGAGCGCCGGCGCGATCGGGTCGCGCTCGCCGGGCGTGCGGTAGGAGATGCGCAGCTCGGTCTGGCTGCCGGGAGAAGCCACGTGCCTGCGGAAGCGCGCGTGCGAGTTCTCCATGTAAGGGATCGGCGTGACGCCCCGGCCGCGCGGCAGGCGACCGAGGGTGCGGGCGGCGAGCCGCTCGACCGCGCTCGCCTTGCAGCGGCCCGCGATGGAGAGCACGACGTTGCCCGCGACGTAGTGGCGCGCCAGGTGGGCCCGCAGGCTCGGCTCGTCGAAGTGGTCGAGCGCCGCGAGCGGTCCGGTGATCGGCATCCCGAGCGGGTGGTCGCCGAACATGCACTGCCGGATCACGTCGTCGGCGTCGATGAGGCGGCCCTCCTCGTCGAGGTGCTCGCGGATCTCCTCCCGCACGATTCCGCGCTCGGTCTCGATCTCGCCGAGCCGTGGCACGGTGCACAGATCGGCGAGCAGCTCGAGCGTGGGGCCGAGCGAGGCCTCCGGGACGCCGACGGTGAGGTGGGTGTGGTCGCCGTGGGTGGCGGCGCCGAAGTCGCCGCCGAGCTCCTCGAACGCGCGGTTCTGCAGGTGCGCGCTCGGGTAGCGCGCGGTCCCGCGATAGAGCATGTGCTCGAGGAAGTGGGTGATGCCGTTGTCGTCGATCGACTCGTGCCGCGAGCCGACGCCGACGAACAGCCCGATGGCCACCCGGTGCAGCGCCGGCTGCTCGGTGATCACGACCCGCAGCCCGTCGCCGACGGTGACGACGTGCGGGACGAGTTCCTCCATCGCTCTAGGGCTCTTCCGGCATGGGCGGCGGGCCCAGCGGCTCCTCGGGCGGTCCACCCGAAGCGCCCGGCTTGGCCTCGCCCGTGTACTTGGGGTCGATGGTGAGATCGCCCTTGGGCAACGCGTCGCGCAGGCTCTGCTGGAAGTTCGTGACCGCGTCCTCGCGCTTCTCGAAGAGCAGGCGGCCGAGGTAGCGCGGCTTGTCCTTCTCGTACTCCTCGTGGGTCGCGACGTGACGGTCGCGGAGGACGAGCACGATGGTGTCCTTGCCCACGGTGAGCGCGGGGGCGACGGGCGCCTCCTTGGTGAGCTTGGCCGCGGCCTCGTGGATCGGCTTCGGATCCTCGGCGCCGGGGATCGGGGAGCCCTGCACGCCGAACGCGCCCGTCTCGTCGACGCGCGCCTTGCGCTCGTCGGACTGCCACGGGGACTGGGTCTTCGACTCCTTGGCGAGCCCCGCGAGCACGTCCTCGACGGCCTTGGCGAGGCGCGCGCGCGCCTCGTCGGCGGTGACGGCCGCGGTGGCGTCGACCTCGGACTTGCCCGACTTCTTCGCGTCGTCGATCTTCTTCTTGAGGCCGTCGTCGAGGACGACGGGGAGCTTGCCGACGAGGGCCGCCGCGAGGCGGGTGGCCGCGTCCTTGGCGAGGTCGGCGCCGCGCGCCTCGCGGTAGAGCGGGAACGCGACCGCGGCGGTGCCATCGAGCTTGGCGAGGAGCTCGACGACGCGCACGCCGTCTTCACCCTCGACGATCGTGGGCTTGCCGACCTCGAGCTTGGCGACCGCGTCCTTGAGCGCCGGCGGGAGCTCGGGCGCGAGCTTCCAGCCGAGCGAGCCGCCCTTGTCCTTGGTGGCGAGGTCGCCGGAGGAATCCTTGGCGGCCTTGGCGAAGTCGATCTTGCCTTCGGAGAGCTGCTTCTCGAGGGCCTCGGCCTTCTTCTTGGCCTCGTCCTTCTTGGCCTGGGGCGTGTCCTTGGCGAAGTCGAAGTGCACCTGACGCACGTCGTAGAGCAGCTTGGCGGTGCCCGGCGCGAAGCCCTTCTCGCGAGCGTCGACCTCGGTCTTGTGGTCCGCGGCCCACTTCTCGATGGCCGCCTGGTCGGGCGCCACGAAGTGTTCGCCGAGGTAGGCCGGCGACAAGCGGACGTACTGCAGCGTGGTGGTCGCCGTGTCCTGCTTGTACTGCTCGAACGCCTCGACGTCGGAGACGTGGACGCGCTGGGCGACGAGGAGCAGCATGCGCGCGGCGAGCAGCTCGTTGCGCTGGTTGTCGACGAAGTCGTTCGGGTTCTGCCCGGTGAAGGCGTTGACGACCTTGTTGAAGGTGTCCTGATCGAACGGCTTGTCCTTGGTGCCGAACTGGCGGAACCGCATGCCGTAGGGATCGATGCCGAGGTTGCGCATCATCGGCCGCATCGCGACGGGCACGGTGACGTACACGCGCCAGCGGATGATCTCGTTCATCACGTCTTCCTCGGCGACGCGGACGCCGAGGCGGTGCGCCTCCTGGATGAGGAGCGCGCGCTCGATGAGCGAGTCGAGGGCGGCCTTGTTGATGTTCGGGATCGGGTGCTCGCCGCCGCCCTGGAGGAGGTAGCGCTGGGTGCGCCACTCGGGCTCCTTGATGCAGGTGCCCCGCACCTTGGCGATGCACTTGGGGATGAGCTCGGCGACCGGGGAGTTGCTGTTCGGCCGGAACTGGATCAGGAACACGACGGCCACGGCGCCGATGAGCGCGGTGTAGATCACCGACGCGAGTCCCTTCTTGCGGAACAGGTCGAGCATGGGAGCGCGCGGTCTTAGCACGCTTCCCGCGAGGCGGCGGGGCTCGGCACCAGCCCCGCGGCTTCCCGATCATCCGTTCAGCCACCTCCGGAGGAGATCGAGCGGCTGGAACTGCTGATCGCCCGGCTTGGGGGGCAGCGCGGGCAGCGTGCGGGCGAACATGCGCAGGAGGGGCTGCACGACCCCGAGCGGGTCGACCTGCTTGGCCACGCGCGCGAGGGCGTTGGCCGCGCCGCGGGTCGCGTCGACCCCGAGCGGGATGGCCAGCACGGCGGGGACCGGGCTCAGGACGACGTCACGCAGGCCGACCGCCTTGGCCCAGTCGCCGGGCGACGCCGAGGACAGGAGCGCGCGGAAGCTGGGCAGATCGGCGTGCAGGCCGATGGAGACCGGACCATACGTGCGCTCGACCGCGCCGACGAGGAACCGGTAGTCGCGACGGAACTCGCCCGAGACCAGGCCCATCGCGGACCGCAGCTCGGCGGGCCCAGCGACCACGTCGAACCGCGCGGGGTGCACGACCGCGCGGCGGAGGACGAGCGCCGTGTGCAGCTCGCCGCCGTCGTAGAGCGAGAGCATCGCGCAGCGACCCGCGGGGACGAGGGTGTCGATCGTGCGGTCGACGACCGCCCGTGAGGGGATGGGCACCTGCGCGAAGCGCCGGGGGTGCGGGACGATCTGCCCCTCCTCCACGAGCTCGCGGAGGATCGAGGCCCCGTGCAGGGCCTGGGTGAGGATGTCGTCGCCGCGGCGCACGCGCGTGCCGAGCCGCTCCATGAGCTCGTCGAGCGCGCCGGAGCGCAACGCCCAGACCCAGGCCACGCCTTGCTCGCCGGCGATCTCCTCGATCGGGCGCGGCCAGCCGATGGCGTGGGGATCGAGCCGGCCCTCGAGGGTGTGCAGCGCCTTGCGGACGCGCGCGCCGTCGTGGACGAGCACGAGACCACCGCGGCGATCGTCGGGCATCGCGCCGCGGAACACGCCGAGCATGCGCGACCAGTCGGTCGGGCTCCACCCTTCGAAGCGTACGTCGGGGGTCAGCATGGCGGGCGACGCGACGGAGGCGTCAGTGGCCTTCCTCGATCTCGTCGCGCAGGTGGTGCCGGAGCTTGCCCACGAGCCGCGCCTCGAGCTGGCGCACGCGCTCGCGCGAGACACCGAAGCGGTCGCCGAGCTCCTGGAGGGTGAGGGGCTCGTCGGGCGCGACCAGGCGCAGGTCGAAGATCTCGAGGTCCTTGCCCTTGAGGGTGACGCGGAAGCTCTGGAGCTTCTCCTTGAGCTTGGCGCTGAGCTCGGCGTCGGCCAGCATGGTATCGGCGCCGTCGCCCGCGGCGGCCATGAGGTCGATGCGCGAGGTCTGCTTGCCGTCGCTGTCGCCGACGGGCGCGTCGAGCGAGGCCTCGGACGCGCCGAGGCGGACGTCCATCTCGGCGACCTCTTTCTCGTCGACGTGGAGGCGCTCGGCGATCAGCTTGGCCGAGGGATCGATGCCGATGGCGAGGAGCTTCTGCTTCTCCTTGTTCAGGTTGAAGAAGAGCTTGCGCTGGGCCTGCGTGGTCCCGAGCTTGACCATGCGCCAGTTGTTGAGGATGTAGCGGAGGATGTACGCGCGGATCCACCAGGCCGCGTACGACGAGAGCTTGACCCCGCGCGCCGGGTCGAACTTCTTGACCGCCTGCATGAGGCCGACGTTGCCCTCCTGCACGAGGTCCATGATGTTCTTGTAGGCGCGGCGGTACTCGTAGGCGATCTTCACCACGAGGCGCAGGTTGGCGGTCACCAGGCGGTGCGCGGCCTGGACGTCGCCGGTGCCGTAGTACTTGTTGGCGAGCGCGAGCTCCTGCTCGGGGGTGAGCAGCGGGTGGCGCTGGACCTCGCGCAGGTAGGCCTGCATCGGGTCGTAGCGGGAGAGCGCCGCCTCGTTCTTGTCGTCGGCCGCGGCGATGGGGCTGGCGGAATCGGTGCGCTTGCGGCGGGGCGGGCCGTCTTCGTCCTCGTCGACGACGGCGGGCTCGTCCTCGTCCGGATCCATGTCGGCGACGACCTCGGCGACGACCTCTTCGGGCTCGTCACCGTCTTCGCGCTCCTCGCGCTCCTCGCCGTCTTCCCGGGCCGTAGACTCGTCGCCCGCTTCCTGGCCGTCGGCCTCGCCTCTCGACAGCGGCTGGGTCTCCTGGGATCGGGGCTTCTTCGAGCGCTTCTGAGCCATGGGGGGTCGGGTAGGGCTTGAGATGCTGCGAACCAGGAACGGGCGCGGGTTGTTCCGCTACTTCGCGAGATGCAGGATTCGACGGACGACGAGGGTGGCGCCGAGGGTGACGGCGGCCGCGAGCAGGAGCTCGTGGGGCCGGGCCTGCAAGAGCAGCACGACCACGACCCCGAAGGAAGGCAGCACAGGCCAGGCGTCACGCCAGCCGAGCCCGAGTGCGCCCCGGGCGGAGAGCGCGAGGAGCGCGGCGGCCGCGGCCCCGTACTGGGCCAGCACCGCGACGCTGGAGAGGTCGAGCAGCTCCGCGAGGGAGGACGAAGCGGAGAACACGGCCGCGAGGGCCGCCGTCGGCAGGAGGGCCCACGGGGGTGGCGCGGCCGACTGCACGTCGGCGCGGACGGCCGCGAGGTAGCGCGGGGTCATGGCGTGCATGCCGACGACGATGCCCGCGATCGAGCACAGCACGCCGACATCGACCGCGCGGGCGAGGCGCGTGCCCCCGAGCACGCCGGCCGCGGCGGGGATGGCCCCGTCGGAGACCAGCGGCAACGCCCGCGTGCAGGCCAGGTGCACGCACGCGTAGAGCAAGCCCGCGAGCAGCAACGAGCCGACCGTGGCGCGGGGCACCGCGCGATCGCCGCCCTGCGCCTGACCCGCCGGGAGCGGGACGATCTCGAACCCCTGGAGCGCGAACAGCACCGCGAGCAGCGCCGGGCCGAGCGGCGTCGTGGGCGCTGCCACCGTGGGCTGCGCGGTCGTGACGAGCCCGAGGCCGGCGAGCACGAGGAGCGGTGCGAGCTTGAGGGCCGTGAGCAGGGTCCAGGCCCACGCCGACAGCGAGAGGCCCCGGGCGTTGACCAGCACGAGCGCGCCGCAGATCGCCACCGCGACGAGGCTCGTGTGCGCGGGCGAGAGCCGCTCGGCGAGCGCGCGGGTGACCGCGGCGGTGGAGAACAGCGCGCTCACCCAGCACAGCACCGCGATGGCCTGCGCGAAGCCGGCCCCGAACGCCCGCTGCGCGTAGAGCGCGGGGCCGCCGTCGTAGGGGAGCGCACGGGAGAGCCGCGCGTAGACGAGCGCCACCGGCACGCAGGCCGCGGCGAGGGCGAGGTACACGAGCGCGCCCCGCGGCCCGGGGACCGCCGCGGCCACCGACTTCGGCGCGACGAAGATCCCGACGCCGACGATCCCGTTGACCCCGAGGCCGAGCAGCGTGAGCGAGCCGAGCGCGCCGCGCTTCTCGGGCGCCTTCTCGGGCGCCTGGGACACGACTCAGCCGACCGGGATGCCCGGCGGCGGGAAGCGCGCGGTGACCTCGGCGACCTCGCCGGCGATCTTCGCGAGCACCGCCTCGTCGGCGTGGGCGTCGACGGCGCGCTTGGTCCACTCGGCGATGAGCACCATCTCGGGCTCCTTCATGCCGCACGAGGTGACGGCCGGCGTGCCGATGCGGACGCCCGAGGGGTCGAACGGCTTGCGCGTGTCGAACGGCACCGAGTTGTAGTTGGCGACGAGGCCCGCGCGGTCCATCGCGCGCGCCGCGACCTTGCCCGGGACGCCCTGCGGCGTGAGGTCGAGCAGCGCCATGTGGTTGTCGGTGCCGCCGGACACGAGCGTGAAACCGCGCTCGATCAGCGCCGCGGCGAGGGCCTTGCTGTTGGCGACGATCTGGCGCGCGTAGTCCTTGAACGAGGGCTGCAGGGCCTCTTGCGCGGCGACCGCGATGGCGGCGGTGGTGTGGTTGTGGGGGCCGCCCTGGAGGCCCGGGAACACGGCCTTGTCGATCGCCGCGGCGTGCTCGGGCTTGGCCATGATCATGCCGCCGCGCGGGCCGCGCAGGGTCTTGTGGGTGGTGCTCGTGACCACGTCGGCGATGCCGACCGGCGAGGGGTGCGCGCCGCCGGCGACGAGGCCCGCGATGTGCGCGATGTCCGCCACGAGGATCGCCCCGACCTCGTCCGCGATCGAGCGGAACGCCGGGAAATCCCAGGTGCGAGGGTAGGCGGTGCCGCCGCAGAACAGGAGGCGCGGGCGGTGCTCCTTGGCGAGGGCGCGCACCTCGTCGAGGTCGACACGGTGGTCGTCCTTGCGCACGCCGTAGGCCACGCTCTTGAAGTACTTGCCGGTGATCGAGACGCCCCAGCCGTGCGTGAGGTGGCCGCCCGCGGGGAGGCCGAGGCCCATGACGACATCGCCCGGCTTGGCGAACGCGAGGTAGACGGCGAGGTTGGCGGGGCTCCCGCTGTACGGCTGCACGTTGGCGTGCGCGGCGCCGAAGAGGCGCTTGATGCGCTCGATGGCGAGCTCTTCGATGGCGTCGATCGACTGCTGGCCCTCGTAGTACCGCTTGTGGGCGTAGCCCTCGCTGTACTTGTTCGTGAGCACGCTCCCGCTCGCCTCGAGCACCGCGCGCGAGGCGTAGTTCTCGCTCGGGATCAGGCGGATCGTGCGGGCTTCGCGCCGCTCCTCCTCGTGGATCAGGCGCGCAATCTCGGGATCGACGGTGCTGAGCGAAGGCTCCATGCAAGGCCGGTTAGCACGGCTATTCTCCGGGCGTGCAGCTCCCCACGATCCTCGCCACGGCCGAGGTGACCTGGATCGTCGCGATGACGGTCTGGCTCCTCCTCGAGCGGCGATCGCCCGTGGCCACGCTGGCCTGGATCTTCGGGCTCGCGCTGCTGCCAGTGGTGGGGCTGCCGTTCTACTACCTGGTCGGACCTCGGCGCCTGCAGCGCAAGAAGATCCGCTACCGCGGGGCGCGCAAGGCGCTCCGTGCCGCCCTCGACACGGCCGAGAGCCTGCGCCTGTCGGCGGTGAGCGAGGACATCTCGCAGCTGATGACCCTCGGCTTGCGCGCCTCGCACGTGCCGGTGAGCCGCGCCCACTCGGTCGACCTCCTGGTGAACGGCCGGGCCACCTTCGACGCCATCGTCGCGGCCATCGAGGCCTCCGAGCACCACGTGAACCTCGAGTACTACATCTTCGAGCCCGACCACGTGGGCACGCGGCTCCGCGATGCGCTCGTGGCGCGCGCGAAGGCCGGCGTCGAGGTGCGCGTGCTGGTCGACGCGATCGGCTCCCCCCGCGCCGGCAAGCCGTTCTTCGCGCCGCTGCTCGAGGCCGGTGGGGAGGTGGCCTGGTTCAACCCGGTGCACCTGTTCCGCGGGCGGCTGCTCAACTTCCGCACCCACCGCAAGATCGTGGTGTGCGACGGCATCGTCGGCTTCACCGGCGGCATCAACGTCGTCGACTACCACCACGAGGACCACGGCAAGCCCGCGTGGCGCGACACCCACGTGCGCCTCGAGGGCGACGCCGTGCGCGGCCTCACCGCCACGTTCTTCGAGAACTGGGTGTTCGCGCACGGCCGCGTCGGGGGCGACGTGTCGCGCTTCTTCCCCGAGGCGCCCGCCGGCAACATCCCCGTGCAGATCTTCCGCTCCGGCCCCGACGAGGACGAGGCGGCCATCCACAAGCTCTACTTCGCCGCGATCAACGCGGCCGACGACCGCGTGTGGATCACGACGCCCTACCTGATCCCCGACGAGTCGATCCTGACGGCCCTGATCACCGCGGTCCTGCGCGGCGTCGACGTGCGCGTGCTGGTCCCCAAGAAGGGCGACTCCCGCCTGGTCGGCGCGGCGTCACGCTCGTTCTACGAGGAACTCCGCGAGCACGGCGTGAAGATCTACGAGTACGAGCCCACCATGATCCACGCCAAGACCCTCGTGGTCGACGACGAGGTCGCCATCGTGGGCACGGCCAACATGGACAACCGGAGCTTCCGCCTCAACTTCGAGGTGACGGCCGCGATCTACGATCCGACCACCGCGCGCGCGCTCGCGTCGCTGTTCACCACCGACCTCGAGAAGGCGCACCCCGTCCGCCAGCGAGAGCTGCGCAGAGAGCCGGCGTGGAACCGGCTCCTGGAGGCAGGCGCGAGGTTGCTCGCGCCGATGCTGTAGCGAAGTGAGCGAGAGCTCAGCCAGCCTTGTCGGCCGGGAGCTCCTCGAACACGACCTCGATGCCGAGCTTCTTGAAGAGGCCGCTCATCTCCTGGGGCGAGCGGAGCTCCGAAGCCGCGAAGCGACGGTCGAGGGTCTTGGTGAGGTACGGCCAGAAGCCGAGCTTGTCGATCGAGCGAAGGTCACGGGTGGTGACGCTCACGCGGACGAACTTGCCGAGCTCCGGCACGTAGAGCCGACGGCTCTGGACGTTCAAACGCTGCCAGCGCTTGGTCTTGATGTTCGAGTGCGAGATGTTCTGCGCTCGAACCTTGTGCTTGCCGGTGAAGTCGCTGCGCGCCATGTCGGTACACCCTGGTCTGAGAGAAAGGGGGGCGGACTCTAGGGGGCGATCCGGCCTTGGTCAAGGGGCACCCCCCACGTCGGTGCCCGGAGACACGGTTGCAGGGGTCGCTGCAGCACGATCAGCCGCCGTCGGCATCCTCCGAGTCCGAGCCGCTGGTGTCGGCGTCGCTCCTCGCGTCGGTCGTCGAGTCTGCCGCGTCGGTCGTCGAGTCGGCTGCGTCGGGGGCGTCGGCGGGCATCGTGTCTTGCGGGAGTCCGCTGTCCCAGAAGAAGCAGCTCTTGCCACCCAGTGGCTCGACGCGACGGCACCCTGCCGCCGTGGGTTCCTTCTCGCGAGCCTCGAGGAGGTCAGCCCACACTTCACACTCGCCAGACGCTGGCTTGTCACCGCCGACGTAGTACTCGTCGCAGTTGCCTCCGATGGGACAACACTCCACGTCCCCCGATTCCGGAGAGCAGCCGGCGAGCCCGATCATCCAGGCGATCACCAGCGCGCCATTGTGTGCCGTCGTTCGCATGATCCGCGAGCGCTGCACGGCTCGTGCCCCTCCGCCAGACCGAGCGTCAGACCCCGAGGAACAGCCGGTGGGCGAAGTTGCGCTCGAGGCGGGCGCGCAGGACCTTGTCCGCCGCCGTCTCCACGTCGTACTCGACGCGCTTGAACTCGAAGCGGCGGGTGCTGGTGTCGAACACGCAGTAGCTGGCGCGGTTGTCGTAGTCGCGCGGCTGGCCGACCGAGCCCACGCTGATGATGTACTTGCGGTCCGGCGAGAGGGTGAGATCGATCGCGGGCAGCTCCTCGACCTCGGTCTTCGAGAGCATGAACACCTTGCAGAGGTGCGAGTGCCCGATGACCGTGAGGTTGCCGAGCTCGTCCCAGATCGGCAGACACTCGCGCGCCTGCTCGGGCGCGAAGATGTACTCGAACTCCTCGATGCGCACGGGCGACCCGTGGCAGAGATCGACGCCCGACTCCTCGAGCTTCTCGCGGTACGGCAGGCCCTTGAGCCACGCCATGTTCTCGGGCGTGAGCATCGCCGCGTGCGTGTCGAGCGCGTGGCGCGCGGCCTCGTAGTAGTACGAGTAGTCCATGCGACCGGCGACCGCCGCGTCGTGGTTGCCGAGGATGGTGAGCCGCGCGAGGCGCCGGATGATGTCGACGCACTCGTTGGGCGAGCCGCCGTAACCGACGGTGTCACCGAGGCAATAGAAGATGTCGATGCGTTCTTTTTTGTATGCCTCGAGCACGGCGGACAACGCCTCGTAGTTGGCGTGTACGTCGCTGAAGATTCCAAAGCGCATCGGCGGAGCCTTGGAGACTAGAGGTATACGCGTCGCCTCGCCAGGGGGTGCGCACACGGCTAGACGACGCACCATGTCGACCGACGAACCGTCCGAGACGAACGAGGCCCCGGAACCCGCAGAATGGGTGGTGGAACCGCCTCCTTCCCACGTCGGGGAGCTGGCCGTGGCCTGCATCGGTTATGTCCAGAGGACCCTGGGGGTCGAGCTGGACTTCACGCCGGAGACCCTCCCGCTGCTCGACCATTGGCTCCGGGCGGCTGCGGAAGAGCTTCGGGTCCTCCCGACCGACAAGGCGGAGGACCCGTACCTGGACGCCATCGCGGCGCCGGCCGGCGCGTACCTCGGTGAGGTCGTGCGACGCCTCGTGCCCGCGCGCTGGTTCGCGCCGCCCGGAGAATACCGGCTGTGGCGCATCGAGCTCCACGACGTCTTCCTCTCGTTCAACCCGATCGGGATCGCGATGGAGGCCATCCAGGGCAAGGAGCTCGAGGGCTTCGGGGCGTTCTTCCGGCTCCACCCCGACGAGCGCGGCATCGCCGAGCGCGCCCTCGCCAACCTGCCCGAGGTGGAGATCGAGGAGTATTTCGCGCCTTCGAGCCGGGTCGAGACCCTGCAGATCGTGGCCGACGCGATCACCGCGACCCACGAGGGACCGCGCGCGTACGGCGACAACGACTACGGCCCGGTGCGCACCGAGGCGATCGGCGCGGCGCTGCCCGCGGGCCACGGCCCCATCGAGGCGTGAGCCTTCCCCGGCACGCCGACGTCCATCGTGGGCTCCACGATCTCGAACAGCGGCGTGCGCCACTCGAGCTGGTAGTGCGCCGCGCGCAGCGAGATGGTCTGCGTGCCGTGGACGAACACCGCGACGCCGTCGATCAGCGCCACGCGCGGTAGTCCCGTGGGTGCTCCGAGCTCGAGCGGGCCGGGCTCGCCCTTGGCGCGAAGCGTGAGCAGGTCGGGCAACGGCCAGCCGAGGGGCTCGGCGAGCGGCTCCACGACGAGCTTGCTGCCGCGGCGCGGGAACCCGAGCAGCGCCCTCGGGAACGGCGCCTCGCGGATGCTCGTCGTGTCGAGGACGATCCCGCCGCCGCGCGCGAAGACGATCTCGGCGCGCGCCGGCACGCGGTCGGCGAAGCAGGGCGGCCCACCCAGCGTCTGCTCGGCCGCCACGAGCTCGAGCAGCGCGCGACACAGCGCCTCGCCCGCGCCGTCGAGCCCGCTCTCCACGGTGGGCGCCGGCGGCAGCGGCGCGACGACACTCGCGGCGACCGAAGCGCTCGAGAGCGCTGGAGCGCCGACGTCGACCCCGGCGTCCTTCGGAGGGATCGGCTTCGCCGCGAAGACGATCTGATCGAGCTGCAGCACGCCGTACGCCGTCGTGACGGTGTGCCGCACGGCCGCGCGACCGAGGACGCTCGCGTCGACGCCCGCGCCGAGACGGCTCGGCGCAAGAGGCATCACGTCGATCCGACGCTCCGCGAGCAGCGGTCGGAGCGCGCCGGGGGGCACCACGCGGTAGCCGCTGTTGCGCACGAAGAGCCAGCCGGCACGACGCCGATCGCCGACCAGCTCGTCGCCCTCGTCGAGCGCGAAGGCGCGCGCCCCGAGGCGCAGGTGCGTCCGACCCGCGGCGAGCGAGACGTGCAGCGAGCCGCGCGCCGCTGCCGAGAGCGCGACGATCGCCGCGGGCACCGCGCCGAGCGAGACCGGTGGCGGCGAGACCCCGAGCGGGCGCACGTCGACGACGAGCTCGAGGCCGAGCACGTCCCCCTGATCGGAGAGCGCGTCGGCGGGCAGCGCCTCGCCGGGTGCGAGCGCGACGATCCGCGGCGCCTCGGCGCTGAGGCTCGTCCCCACCGGGTCGCCGCTCGCCGTGACCTTGGGCGGTGAAGGCGACGCGATCGTCGACGGCTCGGTCGCGTTCGGACCGCCGCTCGGGTCACGGTTGTTCGGACAACCGCCGAGCATGCTCGACAGGAGCAGCGCGCAGAAGGGTCGACGCATCCTTCCAGGGACGCTAGCTCACCCTCATGTCGTCCGGGTACTTCGGTCCGTTCGGGGGCCGCTTCGTGGCCGAGACGCTGGTCCCTGCGCTCGAGGAGCTCGAGCGCGCCTACGAGACCATCGTGCCCTCGCCCGAGTTCCAGGCCGAGCTGCGCAAGCGCCTGTCCGAATACGTCGGTCGCCCCACGCCGCTCACGCCGGCCGAGCGCCTCCGCGCGATCTACGATCCCAGCGGCGACCGCCTCGCGCGCCTCCTGCTCAAGCGCGAAGACCTCTGTCACACCGGCGCGCACAAGATCAACAACGCGCTCGGTCAGCTGCTGCTCGCCAAGCGGATGGGCAAGCAGCGCATCATCGCCGAGACCGGCGCGGGCCAGCACGGCGTCGCCACCGCCACGGCGTGCGCGGTGCTCGGGCTGCCGTGCGAGGTCTACATGGGCGAGCTCGACGTCGCCCGCCAGGCGCCCAACGTCGCGCGCATGCGCATGCTCGGCGCCAAGGTCATCCCGGTGTCGAGCGGCTCGCGCACCCTCAAGGACGCGATGAACGAGGCGATGCGCGACTGGGTCACCCACGTCGGCACCACCTACTACTGCGTGGGCTCTGCCGCGGGCCCGCACCCGTATCCCTCGCTGGTGCGCGATCTGCAGCGGGTCATCGGCGACGAGATCCGCGCCGTCCTCCCCTCGCCCGACGCGGTCGTCGCGTGCATCGGCGGTGGCTCGAACGCCATCGGCGCCTTCGCGGCGTTCATCCCCGATTCCAAGGTGCGGCTGTTCGGCGTCGAGGCCGCGGGGCTCGGGGTGGACACCGACAAGCACGCCGCCACGCTGGGCCGCGGCCGCGTCGGCGTGCTCCACGGCTCCAAGAGCTACGTGCTGTGCGACGACGACGGCCAGATCATCGAGCCCCACTCGATCAGCGCGGGCCTCGACTACCCGGGTGTCGGGCCCGAGCACGCCGAGCTGCACCGCAGCGGTCGCGCCACCTACCTCTCGGCCACCGACGACGAGGCCCTCGCCGCGGTGAAGCTCGTCGCGCGGCAAGAGGGCATCCTCGTCGCGCTCGAGACCGCCCACGCGTTCGCCGCGTTGCCCCGCGTGCTCGATCGGCTCTCCGAGGCCGGCGTCACGAGGGCCACCGTCGTCGTGTGCGTGTCCGGTCGCGGCGACAAGGATCTGAGCACGCTGCTCGACCGCTTCGCCGGCGAGCTCGAGGAGGGCGGTCGATGAGCCAGCGGCTGTCCCGTGTGTTCGCCACGGCGAAGGAGCAGCGCCGCGGCGTGCTCGTGGCCTACCTGTGCGTCGGCGACCCCGACGTCGAGGCCTCGCTCGTCGTCGCGCGCGCGCTGCTCGCCGCGGGCGCCGACGTGCTCGAGCTCGGCGCGCCGTTCAGCGACCCGACCGCCGACGGACCCGTCATCGCGCGCGCCTCCGCCCGCGCCATCGCGGCGGGTGGCTCCATGCGCGCGGCCATCGCCGTCGGGGCCCGCCTGCGCGCCGAGTCCGACGCGCCGCTCGTGCTGTTCGGGTACTGCAACCCGATCGTGGTTCGCGGCGAGCGCGCCACCGTCGAGGCCGTGGCCGACGCCGGCATCGACGCGATGCTCGTGGTCGACATGCCCCCCGAGGAGGGTGCCGAGCTGCGCGCCGAGGCCCGCGCGCGTGGGGTCGACGTGATCCCGCTGCTCACGCCGACGAGCTCGACCTCGCGCATCGCCGCGGCCAAGGCCAGCGCCTCGGGGTTCGTCTACTACGTGAGCGTGACCGGCGTGACCGGCGCCACCACCGTCGATCCGTTCGACGATGCGGCTCGCGCCGCCGCGCGCCTGCGCGAGGAGATGGGCCTGCCCGTCGTCGTCGGGTTCGGCATCGACGACGCCGACAAGGCCCGCCGCGCCCTCGTGGGGGCCGACGGCGTGGTGGTGGGCACCGCCATCGTCCGCGCGGTCGAGGAGCGCGGGGCGGACGTCGCAGGGGCCGCCGCGGCCGCCGCCGACGTCGTGCGCCGGATCCGCGCCGGGGTCTGACCGAAGGCCCCGAAGGTCCGTCCGAGGATGCCCCCGGGGCCTGGCACCCCGGGCTTCACGTCCCGAATCGCTGGCTGGAGTTCGCGCTGCAAAGACCAGCAGAGGGGTGTCCAGCCAGCCCAGCGTGGCGTCGAGCCCGGGGTTGATGCCCCGGGCTTCAGCGGCCGTCGGTGCCCCGGGCTTCAGCCCGGGGGCATTCTTCGACGGGCTTTGAGCACGCAAAAAGCAGAGCGGGGCTCCCTCTCGGGAACCCCGCCGCTCACTTCGCGCCGCTCACTTGGCGAGCGTCTTGAGCTTGTCGGCCAGATCTTTGCCCGGCTTGAGGGTGCCCGGGTCGTCGCCCTGGCCCTCGATCGTGGCGATGATGAGGTCGACCTTGCCGTTCACGTCGGAGAAGGCCTGCGGATAGACCTGGCAGACCTGGCCCCACGACTTGCTGTCGATGATCGAGATGAAGCCCTTCTCGAGGAAGTCGGTCTTGCCGCCGGGCCAGATCTCGAGCGGCGTCTTCGCCTTGAGCTTGGGCTCCTTGGCGTTGGACATGTCGTAGGCGCCGGCCTTGTCCTTGTATTTCACGTTGTCACCGAGGTCGACGATGTCGGCGATGGTGACGGGCGGATCGTCCTTGCCGTCTCCCGGCTTGTTGATCTTCACGCCCCACTTGGCGCTGTCCTTGGGGAGCTGCAGGCCCTTGAGGCGCGCGTTCCAGCCCTCGAGGCCGTTGCCCTTGGTGAGGCCGGCGCGGAGCTCGTCCACGTAGTTCACGCGGTTGGCCCAGGTGATGAGCTTGCCCGCGGTGTCCTCACCGAAGAAGGCGATCTCGCGACCCTTGAGGTCGGCGCTCGAGAAGCCGCTGCTCCAGCCCTTGATGGCGTCGATGGTGGGCTGGGAGACCTGCCCGGCGTTCTGCAGCTCGCTCTTGGCCGTCTTGAGCGACTCGAGGAACTTGCCGAGGTTGTCGTTGGTCTTGACGACCTTGTCGCTGATCTCCTTGGCGTCGGTCTTGGCCTTGGAGGCGATGTCGCTGCCCTTCTTGGCCTGGCCGGAGATGAAGCCGATGCCGAGGCCGACAGCGAGGGCGCCGACGATCATCGCGATGACCGTGCCCTTCTTGCTCGTCGCGCCGTGGCCCTCTTCGTGGGCGTGGACGACGACGATCTGCTGCTGCTGGGGGATCTCGCCCCCCTCGACCTTGGCAGCACCCAACGGATCGTTGGGGTCCGCGGAGATCTTCGGAGCCTTGGGTTTTCCGAGGAGATCTGGCGGCGGCGCCGGGACCGCACCTGGCGGTGGCGGAATCGCGCCCCCCGGTGCGGGCGTGAGCCCTTTCACCGTCTTGCTGGGGATGCGGGTCTTGAGGTCGATCTTAGGCTTTTTGCGTTCGCCCTCGGCCATGGGGGGACTCTCGTACCTGTTCTGCCCGAAGAAAGTCAACACCGGGTTGGCCTCGGGCTGTCGTGAGTTCGCAGGAATTCGTTGGGCACGCGATCGCGGCGATCATTTGCAGGTTTTCCACCGACGGAGCGGACGGTCGGAGAACTTGCCCGAGCATGGTTACAGCGGCCTACACTGTGCGCATGGAACGTCGTACCGCCGCGCGCACCCGGGTCGACCTGCTCTTCAACAAGTACATCGACGGCTACCCGCACGTGTGTCGGACCATCGACGTGTCGCAGTCGGGCCTCCTGCTCGAGCGCGTCTCCGAGCCGAGCGTGGACCGGCCGTTCTACCCGGTCGAGATCGGCGTGCTCGAGGGCGGGCAGATCACCGAGCGCATCTGGCTCTGGGCCAAGCAGGTCTGGTCGGACGGCGCGCGCCAGGCCCTCGAGTTCGTGAGCGTCGAGGACCGCGACCGCAAGAAGCTCGACCGCCTGCTCGCGCGCGCCGAGTTCGCCGAAGCCGCCTGCGCGCCCTGACCCGGCCGCGCGCTGCGTGGTAAGCGACCGCGCATGGGCGTGCTGGTCGTCGACAACTACGACTCCTTCACCTTCAACCTGGTGCAGTACCTGGGGGAGCTCGGGGCCGAGTGCGAGGTCGTCCGCAACGACGCGCGCACCGTGGACGAGATCGCGGCACACCTGCCCGAGCGCATCCTGCTCTCGCCCGGCCCCTGCACGCCCGACGACGCGGGCATCTGCCTCGAGGTGCTCGCGCGGCTCGCGGGCCGCGTGCCCATCCTCGGCGTGTGCCTCGGGCACCAGTCGATCGGCCAGGCGTTCGGCGGCAAGGTCGTGCGCGCGCCGCGGCTCATGCACGGGCGCACCTCGCCGATCTCCCACGCCGGCGCGGGGGTGTTCCGCGGCCTCCCAGAGCCGATGATCGCGACGCGCTACCACTCGCTGATCGTCGAGCGCGAGACGCTGCCGGCCGCCCTCGAGATCACGGCGTGGACCGACGACGGCCTGCCGGAGCCCACCATCATGGGCCTCCGCCACCGCACGCTCCCGATCGAGGGCGTGCAGTTCCACCCGGAGTCGATCCTCACGGTCGACGGCAAGCAGCTGCTCCGCAACTGGCTCGAAGGATGAGGCGCGCGCTCCTGCTCGCGCTGGTCCTCGCCGGCTGCCGCAGCAAGCACGAGCCGATCGCGAAGGTGACGGAGATCGTGCCCGACGCGGCGACCGATGTGGACGCGGAGACGGCGCGGCGCCCCGACGCGCGGCTGGTCCTCGACCCCCACAAGGTCGCCGCCTTCAGCGTCCAGCGCTCGACGATCGTCGCCGCCCTGGAGGACGCCGGCATCGTGATCGTCGAGCCGAAGAAGCCCCACCCCGACGAGATCTTCCTCGTGCTGCCGCCGGGGATCACGCTCGCGAAGGTGTCCGCGCTCGAGGTGAACCGGGTGCACGACGCGCCGATCCACCTCCGGGACCTCGCGACCCTCGAGGTGATGATGGGCGGCTACTAGACCGGGGGCGCCGTGGAAATCGTGCGGCCGACGAGGTCGCGGAACCGCTGGCTCCACGGGCACGGCCGGTTGGTGGTCGGATCGAGCCGCACGAGGCGGGTCTCGCCGTCGGCGTAGACGATCTTGCCGTCGAGCGAGGACACCTGCGCGTGCAGCACGAAGCTCGAGGTGCCGAGCTTGCGCGGCGTGAGCACCACACAGACGTCGCCCTCGCCACGCACCGGCGCGAGGTACTTGATCTGGTGCTCGGCGACGACGTGCCACTTGTCCGGGTTCACGCTGACGTCGTCCTCCCAGCGGAAGCCGAGGAGGTTGAACAGCTCGCCGCGCGCGCGCTCCATGAACAGGAGGAAGCGCACGTTGTGGAGGATGTTCAGCGCGTCGAGGTCGTCGAAGTAGACGTGCTGGACCGAGCGGAACGGCATCGCGATGGGCATGGTGGTTCTCTCGAGGCGCGGCGCGCGCTCCGCTCACTTCTTGGAGGCCGAGACGCTCGGAGCAGGCGGTGCCGACGCGGACGCCGAGCCGGACACGCTGCCGGAGACCGACGACGACGACGACACCGACGTGGAGGGCGCCGGCCCGAGCGCGAGATCCGCGGCCAGCTCGGAGAGCGCCTTCTCGTCGATCTCGACCTTCACCTCGGTCTTCACCTGGTCGAGGAGGGCCTTCTCGGCGGCGGCGCGCTTCTCCTGGAGGATGCGGACCCGCAGCGTGCGCTCGACGTCGGCGAAGCTCTGGTCGCGCGCCGCGTTCTTGGCGAGCAGGCGGAGCACGTGCCAGCCGTTGGCGTCCTTGAACGGCAGCGAGACCTCTCCCACCTCCTTGAGCGCGAACGCCGCGGTGCGCACCTCGGGGGTGGCCTTCGGGCTCGGCTGGGCGTGGGTGTCGGCGGGCGCGGTGACGTAGCCGATGTCGCCGAACATCTCGGGCGCCTGCTGGGCCTCGTTGGGCTTGTCCTCGGAGTGCTTCTTCACGAGCGCACCCCAGCCGGTGGCGCCGGGCGGCCCGGGCGGCAGCGCCTTGGCCTCCTCGTGCACCTTCTTGGCGGCGGCCTCGTCCTTGACCAGCACCATCGAGACGCGGCGGCGCTCGGGCTCGCGGTAGAGATCGATGTGCTTGTCGTAGTACGCGCGGAGCTCGGACTCGGGGATCGACGCCGGGATGGGCAGGTCGTTGACCAGCTTGCCGCGCATCCAGGCGACGAGGATCTGGCGCGTCTCCTCCTGGACGATCGGGTCCTTGTCGAGGCCGAGCTTCTTGGCCTCGTCGGCGAGGAGGTGCACCTCGACCATGGACTTGAGCAGCTCCTTGCGGCGCTCGAGCGACTGGTAGCGCATGCGCTCGTATTCGGGCATGTCCTGCAGGGCCTGCGCGAAGTCGCCGAGGGTGATGACCTTGTCACCGATGCGCGCGACGGGCTTGGCAGCCTGCTCGGGGGTGAGGCCGCCCGGCGCCACGCCCGCCTCGGGCTTGGCCTCGATCGCCTTCTTGTTGCAGGCCGCAGGCAGCGCGAGCGCCGTGAGGAGCAGGACAGCGGCACGCAGGCCCGGGGCACGGAGGGTCACGGGCCCCATCTACCGCGCCTCCGCCGTGCCCGCCAGCCCGCCCCGAGCTAGACCGAGCGCCATGGTCGTCGACTTCGTCCTGGACCTCCGCGCCCAGGGGCTCAAGGTGGGTCCGCTCGAGGCCGTCACCCTCGCGCGCGCCCTGTTGCTCGGCCTCCACGACCAGTCGCTCGACGGGTTCTACGACGTGGCGCGGGCCCTCTGCGTGCACCGCGAGGGCGACCTCGACGCCTTCGATCGCGCGTTCGCCAAGCGCTTCAAGGGCATCGAGAGCGCAGCGGTCGACGTGACCAAGGCGCTCGCCGAGTGGCTCGCCGACCCGGCCAAGCTGCTCCACCTCTCCGACGAGGAGCGCAAGAAGCTCGAGGCGCTGCCGCTCGACGAGATCCGCCGCATGCTCGAGGAGCGCCTGCGCGAGCAGAAGGGGCGGCACGAGGGCGGCAGCCGCTGGATCGGCTCGGGCGGCACCTCGCCGTTCGGCACCGGCGGGCAGAACCCGGCCGGCATCCGCATCGGCGGCGGCGGCGGCAAGAGCGCCATCGCGGTGGCCGAGTCGCGCCTGTTCAAGGAGTACCGCAGCGACCTCGTCCTCGACGTGCGCTCGCTCGAGGTGGCCCTGCGCAAGCTCCGCTCGTTCGCCCACGTGGGCGAGCCCGAGCTCGACATCGACGAGACCATCGACGCGACCGCGCGCCAGGGCGGCGAGCTCGAGATCGTGATGCGCCCGCCGCGCCGGCCCAACGTGAAGGTGCTGCTCCTCATGGACGTGGGCGGCTCGATGGACCCGCACGCGCACACCGTCTCGCTGCTGTTCTCCGCGGCCAAGCGCGCCACCAACTTCAAGCGCCTCGAGACCTACTACTTCCACAACGCCATCTACGGGCGCGTCTACAAGGACGCGACGATGAAGGAGGGTGTGCGCGTGGTCGACCTGCTCCGCGACTGCGACCGCACGTGGAAGCTCGTCGTCCTCGGCGACGCGCTGATGCACCCCGCCGAGCTGATCGGCGGCAGCTGGGACCTCGGCAACAACGACTACGGGCGCGGCACCAACACCACCGCCATCGCCTGGATGCACGAGCTCCGCGGCCACTTCGACCGCAGTGCGTGGCTCAACCCCGAGCCCGCGCGCTACTGGACCGGCACCGCCGAGGCCATCGCCCAGATCTTCCACATGTTCGAGCTCACCCTCGACGGCCTCGGCGAAGCCGTCGCCCACCTGAGCCGCCGCACCAGCGGCACCTGACCGCGCAACACTTGCCGGTCCCCGTGCTGAGACACAAACATCCCCCGTGCTGAAGCACGGGGCACCGACTGCGGGGCACGCCTGACGGCGGGCTCCACCGATACGCACGGAAGGCTGCATTTCGAGCCTCCAGGGTGCCTCGCACTTCGCGAGCCCGCACCGCGGGCTTCCGCGGCTGTCGGTGCCCCGGGCTTCAGCCCG
>Ga0154020_10001526_pt1 | contig 28514 bp, 23 predicted proteins | sample Klosneuvirus_201_FD_109709 | JGI IMG/M metagenome (GOLD analysis project Ga0154020, IMG submission 109709) | Active sludge microbial communities from wastewater, Klosterneuburg, Austria - Klosneuvirus_20160825_MG | ecosystem: Engineered > WWTP > Aerobic digester > Activated sludge | place...
ACGACAACTCCGATCTGCAGGAGCTCTACAATCGTACCGTTGGTCAATGGGCCAACGAAGCGGGGCATGTGGCGACGATGGTGTCGGGCGCGACGGTGCAATACAAGTCTGGCGGGCAGACGGGTTCGGTGTACACGCCTATTGCGCGTGAGAAGCAGGCGGAGGCCGTGAAGTTCATCAACGACAACGTCTTCAAGGCGCCGGCCTATCTCATCCGGCCCGACATCAGTGAGCGCATTGAAGCCGGCGGCATGGTGACACGCATCAATGCGCCACAACAGCGTGTCCTTGGCACACTGTTTCAGGACGCGCGCATGAATCGATTGCTCGAACTCGAAGGCACGACGGCTGACAAGTCCAAGGTGTACACGCTCAACGCCATGCTCGATGACGTGCGCAAGGGCATCTGGGACGAGCTGGCAGCGGCGAGTACGGTCATCAACGTGTTCCGACGTGAACTGCAGAACGACCACATCTCGCTGATCAGCACCAAGATGAACCCACCTGCACCGGCAGCGGGTGGTGCTGGTGGCGGTGGCGGCGGGTTTGGAGGTCCGGCAGCGGCGCCGTTGTCAGAAGACGCCAAGTCGCATCTGCGCGGACAGCTGTCGGCACTCAAGGATGAGATCGAACGGGCGATTCGCAAGGCGGGCGACAAACCCACGGAGCTGCATCTGCGCGCTGCCCAGCACCGCATCGAGACCATCCTAGATGCAAAGGCCGTTGCACCCCGACCGATTCCCTAAGGCGCGAGTCGCGGCCAGTCCCGATGACGGCGCGCGCCAACGGGACTGGCCGATGCGGCTATCGACGCGCGGTGTAACACACGGCACGTGAATGAGCCGCAGACCTCTACGGCGAGGTAGTTCTCAGTTTCGCGTTCCCGTTCGTTTTCCGCTGGCGCATCGGCACCACCGCGAGTCCAGCCGTCGCGACCTCGGCATCCGCATGTCGCAGCTTGCGAAGGGTCTCGTCCTCGCTGCTTCGCAGCTCGGTCGCCTGCGTCAGTTCCGCGTCCAGCAGCGCCAGCTCCGCCGCGCGTACCTCGATTTCGGTCGTGATCACGGCGAGACGGGCAGCCGCCTCCGCTTGGGCGCTCTTGAGCCTGACGCGCGCGATGGCGGCGGTGCGAAGCGCTTTCTGCTGGACGGCGAGTTCCGATCGTTCTCGATCCCAGCGGGCCACCCCCATCAGCACTTCGCCCTGCGCCGTGTACACATCGGTGAGCGTCACACCCGTGTCCGACAAAATCAGCTCACGCACCTGGTTCGAGTGCCCGGTGCCGCGAGATTTCACGATAGTCAGTGCACGGTTGCGTTCGCCTTCGTTCACGACGTACGACACGTGGATCCACGTATCCGCGATGGTCGAGATACCGGTGGCCGTCGCTTCACCCACCTCAGGGCCGTCGAGCAACGACGTATTAACGACGGTGATGCCATTGACCTTGAGAAAATCCAGAAACATCTGCGTCGCATCCGCAGAGGCCACATGCGCCAGCTTACTCGCGAGCGCTGACAACGGGTCGATGACCACGCACGTCGGGCGGTGCTCGAGAATCACTCGTCGCAACTCGCCGAACTGCTGCTCGATATTCGGCCCACGAGTGCGCGTGGAATAGATCTTGAGCAATCCGGACTTCTCGTGCGCCTTGAGCTGAATACCCACGGAGGCCAGGTTGCGCACAATCTGCGTGGCCCCTTCGTCAAAACTGACGTACATCGCCCGTTCGCCGCGCTGACATGCAGCCTCGACGAACAAGCCGGCGAGGGTCGACTTCGCGGTACCTGGCGCGCCTGAGATCAGCACGTTACTCGCGCGGTGATATCCACCGGTCAGCATGGCATCGAGACGCGGCAGTCCGGTCGAAATACGCTCATCGGTGACCGCATACAGCAGCTCCACCGGTCCCCGATCGCGCACCTGCATGCCCGTATCGGTGATGGTGATCGGAAACTCGTCGGTCAGATACCCCGAGCCGCGATACTTGGTGACACGCAGATTCCGAAAACTCGACCCCGCCAACACATGGTGGCTCAGCGCAATCACGCAGTCCGCGATGAATGGCAGAATGCTATAGCCCTGCTTGGTGTCGTCGTCGGAGACGCCGCTTTTCTGCGTGATGATCGCCGTCAGTCCGCTCTCGAGGATCCATTCGCGGAGTCGATAGACCTCCCGCAGTTCCGCCTGCGGGTCGGCAAGCGATCGCAAGAGGACGTCGATACCGTCGAACACGATGTATTTGGCGCCCGCCTCTCGCACGTACGCGCGCAGGAGATTGAGCTCCTTGGTCAGGTCAATCTCGGCCGCCGCGTCTACGCGTGACGAAAGGTTCGCATCGACGAAAAACAACTTCTTCGCCGCGAGCACTGGAATATTCCAGCCGAGCGTGGCGGCGTTCGCCACGATCTGATTGGTGATCTCGTCGAAGCCGGCGATGCCCGTCAGCACTTTGCGGAGCGGAGCCAGGGGGACTGGCGGGAGCGATTTCGCCTTTCGCGTCATGACATGCCGGTGCAAAGGTCACGGCGGACCAACAGACTCGGCCACGCGCCGCCTGCTGACATCTGCTGCCGTGGATGACCGTGAGTCCGTCACCGCATGAACAAAGGACTACCTCGATAGGCGAATCAATCAATCGGACGATGGACATGAGCGTCCGAGGATGGGGTGGCCGCGCTTGGCATCTTCTGTCCGCTGACGACTTCGACACAGCGCGGGTAGCCGTGCTACGTTCCTCAGCGCCTCACCAGCACCTCACCAGCACCACACCAGCACCTCACCGCGCAGCGATCGGCGCGACGCCGGATCTCCCCCGAAACTTCCTCGAATGCCTGACAGCCTCGCCGAACTGATTCGTGACGTGGAAGCCGGCGAACCGAGTGCTGCCAATCGTCTTTTCACGGCGATGTACACCGACCTGCACCGGCTGGCCGAACGCCAGCTCGCGCGAAACGGGGGACAGCTGACCCTTGGCGCCACCACGCTGCTGCACGAGGCGTACCTCAGCATGGCCGCTCGAGAGGGCGCCGCATACCCCGACCGGGCGCGCTTCATGACCTATGCCGCGCGAGCGATGCGCGGCCTGATGATCGACTATGTCCGAAACCGGCGGGCGCAAAAGCGCGGGGGCGAGTTTCACATCACCGGCATTGATACGGCGACGCCGTCAGCAGCTCCCGACGCCAATGACCTGGTCGAAATTGAAGCGCTCAGCGACGCGTTAGACGGTCTGGCGGCCCTCGACCGCCCGTTGGCAGAGCTCGTGGACTTGCACTTCTTCTGCGGCTTCGGGTTTGGCGAGATTGCCGCCATGCGAGGGGTGTCCGAGCGCACGGTGCAGCGCGATTGGAAGAAGGCGCGCTTGCTTCTCCGCCGCTCGATGCTCGATCAGGCGTCGGAGCCCTGAGCCGACCAGCCACGCCGAAAGGCCTGGAATGAGTAGTCCCGAGACGCGGTGACCGGACCGTGTCGTGTTTGGCAATCGTTTCCCGATTGTCTGGGTACGGGGCCGCCTCGCGCGGTCACGCCACCCCGACTCGGAGACCAGCATGTTCCACGTTGCGCGCCATTTCCGGAACGCCCTGCAGCCGCTCGTCACCTGCGCGCTCGATCTCAATGTGACAGAACGTCAGGCGTGGCTGCAGGAGCTTCGGATCGACTGCCCCACGGTGGCGCGGGAGTTGGCGCAATTGCTCGGAGCGCCCCTCGAATCTACGGCGTACGGCGGCGCGGCAGACGGCGCCAACACGGTGTTACCCGGTTCACCGGAGCATCTTGGCCTCCGCCGCTAACAGCGATGTCCAGCCTCCTGATCGTCGCAAGCGTGGGCGCCCTGCTGGCCCTGCTGTACACCGTGATCGCGGTGGTCGTCGCACATCTCTTCACGACGCCGCGCCGTGTCCGTTCGCCCGCGCACCATGGTACCGCCTACGAACGCGTGCAGTTTTGTGCTCGCGGCGAGTCACTGCAACTCATCGCGTCGTATCGGTGCGTGCGTGACGCAACGGGCGTCGTCATCCTCGTACACGGTCGTGATGCGTGCCGCGGCGACGAGCTCCGCGGCACAACGGAGTCACTGGTCGAGAGTCTGGCGCTCCGCGGCCTCAGCGTACTGATGCTTGACCTGCGAGGGCACGGCGAAAGCGATCACGCGCGACTCACGTTCGGACGTCGGGAGCGCCATGATATTCTGGGGGCGGTCGATTTCCTCCTGCACCGTGGATATTCGGCGGGCCGCATTGGCATTCTGGGCGCCTCCATGGGCGGCGTCAGTGCGATCGCGGCCGCCGCCGAGGAGCCGGCCATCGGCGCGCTGATCACCGACAGCGCCTATGCGTCGCTTCACGAGGTGCTCGCCGCCCAATTCACCCGCCTCACCAAGCTTCCGTTGTTCGTGCTCGCGGGGGCACTGGTTGCGGCACGTGCCCTGACCGGCGAAAATCTGTTGCGTCATGCACCGGGCGTGAACATGAAGCGTCTGCGTGGTCGGCCCACACTTGTGATTCATGCCGAGCACGACCCATTTGTTCCGGTACATCACGCGCGGATACTCGCGCATGCAGGCGACGGCGAGATGTGGATCACATCCGGCACGGGACATCTTTCGTCATTCTTCGCAACGGGACCTGAGTATCTGGCTCTGGTGGGGGCGTTCTTCGCGCACCACTTGGCTGCGGAGGCGCATCACAACGTCTCCACTGCGCGACCTCTGGCCGAGGTGGCATAGTCGCTCGATCGGTTGGCGCAGGGAATGCGGCTGCCGTGTTTTCAATCCCGCGTTGGCATTCTCTGCGAGGTGGACGCCATGCCCCCCGCATCGTCGGCGCGTTTCGTGACCGTCTGCTGCCTTCCCTGATCAGTACGCGAATGAACGAGGCACGACCGCTCGACCCACTGCTGTACGCTCGCGTTGGCCCCCTGCTTGACCTCGCACTCGACCTCGCGCCCGAGGCCCGTACACAGTGGTTGGCAAGCCTGCACGGCGAGAGCCCCGAAGTCCTGGACACGTTGGCGAGACTTCTCGCCGACGAGAGGGCCTCGCAGGAGCTGCTGCCCAGCGGCCCGGGTCGCTACTCACTCGAGCAGCTTCTGGGCGGGTGGGCCACCTCGCTGGCGGGTACGCCGATCGGCGCATGGACGCTTGATGCGCTTATCGGTCAGGGCGGCATGGGCACGGTCTGGCTGGCGCACCGCGCGGACGGGACGTTTACGGGACGCGCGGCGATCAAGCTGCTGCATCTCTCCAGCGTCACGCCACTCGCCATCGAACAGTTCCGAATGGAGGGCACGCTACTGGCGACGTTGTCGCACCCGAACATCGCGCGCCTGCTCGACGCTGGTGTCACCGAAACTGGTCAGCCGTATCTGGTCATGGAATACGTCGAGGGTGTACCGCTCGATGTGTACGCGCGCGAGCATCGACTCTCGGAGACGGCCCGAATCGACCTCGTTCGCCAGATGCTCGAGGCGATCAGTCATGCCCATGCACACTTGATTGTGCATCGTGATCTCAAACCATCCAACATTTTGGTGCGCGCCGGCGCCCGCGTCACGCTGCTCGACTTTGGCATCGGCAAGCAGCTGATGCACTCACGAGAAGACGACCCGTCCGCCGTGACGGTCGATGGGGGCCGCGCGCTCACGCCGCTGTTCGCCTCACCAGAGCAACTGCGCGGCGAGGCGATTGGCACGGCGAGCGACACTTATAGCGCGGGCGTAGTCGCCTATCAGCTGCTGACGGGCGTGCATCCCACGGCAGGGGACAGTCGCACCGCTGCGGACATTCTGCGCAGCACGCTCGAGTCCGAGCCGAGGCGCACGGCACTCGGCGATCTGGATTCGATTCTTCGCAAGGCGCTCAGGAAATCGCCTGGCGAACGGTACGAGACGGCGGCGGCATTCAACGATGACCTCGGGCGCTACGTGGAGCAGAGACCGGTGCGCGCACGGCCGGATACGCGTGGCTATCGGATGCGTCGCTTCTTGCAGCGCAATCGGACGAGCGTGGCGGGAGCGTCTGTGGCACTCCTGGCGCTGATGGCCACTGCCGGCGTAGCCGTTCGCCAAGCGTGGCGAGCGGAGCGCGAGCGCGATCGTGCCGTGTTCCAGGCCGAGCGTGCGGAGGCGACACGACAGTTCCAGACCTTGCTCATGTCGCAGATCGGCACCACCGCGCTCAGTCAGAAACAGCTGGTCGACAAAGGCGTGCAGATGTTCGACGCAGGAACGACCACCGACCCACGTGTCACCATCTCGCTACTGCTGAATTTTGCCGATCGATACGCCGAATTGGACAGAAACGAAGAAGTCCACGTCCTCCTCCTGCGCGCCGATTCCTCGGCACGTCGCGTCGCGGATGTACCGGCGATGTTTGCCACGGCGTGCGCGCTCGCCCGCCACTATGTCGCGACCAACAACGTTGAGTCAGCGCAACGGCAGCTGGTGCGCGCCGAGGCGGTCGTCGCCGGCACGACCGCAGCGGCGGAGGTGGATCGCGTCGCCTGTCTGTTGGCTCGAGCACGCCTGTTTCCGCGGACGGCCGCGATCGACTCGACGCTCATCGTGTATCGTCGAGTGGTGGCCATTCTCGACAGTACTGGTCGAAGCAACACCCTGCAGATGGTGGCGGTGCAGTCGCTGCTGGCGGGTCACTTGGGAAGCAGGAATCGCGGCCGTGAGGCCATTGCGGTGTTGGAGCGTCAGCAGGACGCGCTGACGCGGCTTGGTCTCGCTGGTTCGTTCGCGTCTACAGGCGTCATGGCCAACATTGCGACCGAGCGAGGTCCGCTCGGCGAACGCGCCGCCATCCTCCCGATCTGGGCGCAAGTCAATGCGCGGCTCATGGCGGCCGACACGGCCGGCGGGATCAATCCGACCACCGGCTTCAACTTCGCGTCCGAGCTACTCGCGGATGGGCAGGCCGACTCTGCGCTGGTCTGGTATCGTGCCGTCGCCGCCAGCGCTGCCAAGCGCAAAGATCCCGTCATCGAAAGTCGCGCGCAGTTCGGCATTGTTCGGAGTCTCTCGTCGCTGGGACGGGGTGTGGAGGCAGCGCCGGCGCTCACGCAGTACCTGGCGATGCTGCGCGCACTCGAGCGGCCGGTCGACCGCGACAGTTTGATCCTCAGCGCCGGCATCGCCGCCGCGCGTCAGGACACCGCCAGCGCGGTGATCATGCTTGAGGGCGTGATGACGCTGGACGGTGTCCTCCTCGCGCCGCAAACCACGCGAAAATCGTGGAGCGCCCTCCGCACGCTCGTTCCGCTCCTACTCAGTCAAGGTCGCGCTGAACGGGCGCGTACCTTCGCCACCGTCATGCGCCAAATTGCCAATACCGACTCACTCACGGCAACACAAAGCGCGGACGTTGGGCTTGCGAATCTCTATCTGGCTCGTGCGTTTGTCGCTCTCAGCATGCCGGATAGTGCGCGCGTGTGGGCACGCGCCGCACACACGGCGCTGCGAGTGGGCGCCGGTCCCGCGCACGCAACGACGCGGGAAGCCTCTGCGCTCATGAACACCCTGCGATAATCCATTTCCATCGCCCCGAGATGATCCTACGACCCGTCAGGTGCGACCAGGCGCTTGCGGATGCCTACTCCTCTCGCGTCCGGAAAAATGCGAGCACGTATCCGTCGGCGTCGGTCACTTCGAAACCCCACAGTCCCGCGTCGATGAACGACAGCGCCTTCACGAACGACGCGCCGCGTTGCGTGAACTCGGCAAACAGCCGATCCGGATCCGCGGTGTAGATGTACGCATCCCACCGCGCCCACTCGTGCCGCGTGTGATTGGGCATCGGCAACACATCGGAGGTGATCGCCTTGAGCATGATGCCAATTCCGTCGCGGCTGACGTGGGCATAGTACGCATCGTCCGATGGTCCCTGGATATCCAGGTGAAAGCCGAATCGCTCCACGTAGTGCGCGATCGATACCGTGAGGTCCCTCACGATAAAGAACGGACTGATGGAGGTCAGGTTGCCGTCGGTCATCGAGGGCTCTTCCGTGCGCGATCCGCCTCCCACTCGATAAACGGACCGTCGAAATCCACCAGCCGCGTTCCGTCAAACCACCAGACACGCGTGGCCACCTCGCGCAGAAAAGCTCGGTCGTGACTCACCAGCAACACCGTGCCTTCGTACTCGTCGAGCGCATCTTCCAGGACTTCGATGTTCTCAACGTCGAGGTGATTGGTGGGTTCGTCCAGCACCAGCAGGTTCGCGCGTGCCAACGTCATCAACGCCAGCGCCATGCGCGCGCGCTCGCCGCCGCTGAGCGTCTGAATCTCGCGCAGCACCTCGTCGCCACTGAATCCGAATGCACCCAGATGGTTCTGCACGGCGCCCCGACTCCAGAGTGGACGCTGATCCTGGATGGCATCATACATCGACTTGCGCAGCGGCAAATCGGATAGATCCTGCCGGAAGTACGCGGGTGTGATGGACCCACCCACGCGCACGTCGCCGTGCGCCGCCTCGCGATCGCCGAGGATGGTGGAGATGAATGACGACTTCCCCGCCCCGTTCGGGCCCACCAACGCCACGAAGTCATTGCGCCGCAGTACCGCCGTGAATTCTTTCACCAGCACGCGGCCCGGAACTTCCACGCGGAGGTCCTTGATCGCCGTCACCTGATCGCCACCACGCTCCGCCACTTCAAAGCGAAGCGACATGGCCGCCGGATCACCGGGTGGCGGTGCAAGACGCGGCAGGCGTTCGAGCCGCTTGCGCTTCCCCTTGGCCTGAAACGAGTTGACACCCGCGATGTTGCGCCGGATGTACTCCTCCTCCTTCTTCACATAGGCGCGCTGCTTCTCCAGTTCCCGCTCACGCGAAAGCCGTCGTTCGGCGCGCTGCGGCACAAACTGACTGTAGTTCCCCTTGTACGACTCGCTCGACTTGGCTTCGACGTGGAGAATGTTGGTACACACCGCATCCATGAACGCGCGGTCGTGTGATACCACAATCACCGTTTCATCGGCCTCGCTCAGCCACTCCTGCAACCACGTGGTGGTGTCGAGATCGAGGTGATTGGTGGGTTCGTCGAGCAACAGCAGGTCGGCAGGTGCGATGAGCTGCGCGGCCAATCCCACGCGCCCGCGTTCACCACCGGACAGCGTTGACACCAGTCGCGTCTTCGATTCCTCGGCGTCAAAGCCGAGCCCCTGCAGGACGGCGTCGACGCGCGCGTGATAGACGTATCCGCCAATGTCCGCGAAGCGCTCCTGATCGCGCCCGAATCGTTCGAGAAATTCGTCCGTCACGCGTTCGCCCATCTCGCCGAGCTCGATGGCCTGTTCCGCGAGCCGCTGCTCGAGCGCCATGACCTCGCGCCATGCCGCGGCGCCGGCTTCCCACACCGTGGTCGCCCCTTCAAACGCCCGATGCTGGTCGAGCAGCGCGTGCCGGAGTCCGGGCTTGCGCGCCACGCTGCCCACATTGGGCTGCAGATCACCGGTGATGATCTTGAAGATCGTGGACTTGCCGGCGCCGTTGCGGCCGATGATCCCCCACCGCTCACCTTGGGCGACCGTGAACGTGATGTTCTTGAAGAGTTCAGTCGCGCCAAACGACACGCCGACGTTGGATACAGAGAGCAGGGTCACGCGGAATGGAGGAAGACGGGAGCGGTGGGCGCGCTGGGTGTCACGCCGCTCAGGCTTGAACGCCTCAGTGTCGGCAATTTAGTTGTATCCATTCGCGAGCGTGTACGGCATTGTCAGTATCCCAATCATGAGAGACCATGTGATGCTGCGAACAGGCTTTTTCGTCGGGCGCATGACCGCCGCATCACACCTCCGCGGGTTGCTGAGTGTCGGCCTTCTCGTGATTGCTGCCGCCCTCGCCCCTCGCACGCTCTCCGCCCAAGAGCGACCCATCGCCTCAGATGTCAAATCATACTTGCGACAGTTCGTCAGCAAACTGCGTGAGTATCGCGTCGACCGCGACGACATCGATTGGGGACAGGTCGAATCCAAAACGCTGGCCGCCGCAGCCGGCGCGCAGACACTTGCCGACGCGTATCCGGCGATTCGTGTGGCCCTTGTCGAGATCCGCGATCCGTGGGCGATGTACCGCTCGGCCTCCGGACAGGTCGTCGGCCCAGATCAGCCGCGCTGTGTTCGCACCAACGCCACCGCTCCGGTGGTCCCTGGCGATGTCGGTTATCTCAAGGCGACGCCGGTCCCCAGTCGGGGCGTCCGCGCCGAGCGGGAAGCGGCGGTCGCCGTGCGCACGGCGCTCAAAACGGGCGACGACAACGGCGCCGTGCACTGGATCATCGATCTGCGGGGATACTTCATGGGATCCTTGCCAGCGGCGGTCATCGGGCTCTCCCCGGTCATGGGCGACGGCACAGTCTTCAAGATGCAGTACGCCAACTCCGTTGTCCCCTTCAACGCGGGCGAATCATCCATCAAGACCAACGGTGAAGAGCTGCAGATGAACCTCGGCCAGTTCAAGCTGTCGGGCAAAAAGCGGCGCATCGCGGTGCTGGTGGATGGCGGCACAGCGGGTACGGGTGAACTGCTGGCTATTGCCTTCACAGGTCGCAATGACACGCGCGTTTTCGGAACGCCAACCTGTGGCATTCCTCCGCTGCGATTGGTGCCGCAGAAACTCAAGGACGGCGCCGAGTTCACACTGTCGGCCTTTCGCATTCAGGACCGCGACGGTCGAGTGACTCGCGGACCAGTCGAGCCGCACGAACGCATCGAAGACGAGGGGCAATTGTTTTCACGGGTCCTGGTCTGGGTGTCGACGGGCAAGTGACCACGGAGACACCGATGTAGCCGGCACCGCTCAGGCGTTGGCCAAACCGTCCACGTCTAGTGCCACGCGGCCCCGGGGCGTATCGTCATCAGGCTTGCCTCCTCCACGGCAACCCCTTCCGCCCGGCGTGACCACCGCGCCGGCCCACTGACGGAGTACGCACCCCATGATGGCCACTCGTTCGATCATCGCCTTCGCCGTCTGCACCCTGCTGGCCGGCGCCGCGTCGGTCGTCTCCGCGCAAGGCGGGCATGACATGGCCGGCATGCACATGGGCCCGGAGATCGTGATCCCCAAGGGCGCGATCTACACGAAGGCCGACGTCGAATTCATGCAGGGCATGATCGCCCACCACGCGCAGGCGATCGTCATGTCGCGCATGGCCGAAGCGCATGGCGCCAGTCCGCAGGTCCTCAAACTGTCGAACAAGATCGATCAGTCGCAGGTGCCGGAGATTCTCATCATGCAGGAGTGGCTGCGCCGGTACAAGCAGTTCGTGCCGGACACGTCGTCCTGGCGGCACATGAAGATGGACGGCATGCTGACCGACGAGCAGCTCAAGGAGCTTGATGCGTCGAAAGGTGTGGCCTTTGATCGGGCATTTCTCACCATGATGATCCAGCACCACGCCGGTGCACTCAAGATGGTCGACGACCTGCTTGCGTCGCCACGCGCCGCGCAGGAAGTGGATGTCTCAGTGTTCGCGAACGATGTCGTGACCGCGCAGACCGGCGAGATCGGCATCATGAAACGTTTGCTCGCGCAGCTCCCGCCCAAGTAGGGCGCCCGTCTCTGGTGCCCCCGCCGCACGCTCGTGGCATCGACCACGGCGAACGGCCTCCCTGCCGTCCCTTTGCTGGAGTATGACCCGATGCGCGTCGCCCGTAGCCTGATGCTCTTCCTCGCCACGGTCGTGGCACCGACGGTGGCGTCGGCGCAGACGTACCCGAGCAAGACTGATCCACGCAGCAACCTCACGCCGGGGCGGTATGATGCCGGTACCGCGGCGCTCAACATGCGCCTCGTATCCAACACGCATAAGCCGGCGCAGTTCGACACCGTTCGCGGCCTGACGTTTGCCAACTCCGACATCGCCTTCGGCACGCACTACGCGTATCAAGGCAACTTCGCCGGCTTCACCATCTGGGACATCACCGATCCGGCCAAGCCAGTCGTGGCCTCGGTCGTCCAATGCACCACGTCGCAAGGCGACCCGTCGATTGTCGGGAACCTGCTGTTTGTGTCCGCCGAAGGGGCGGGCAATCGCAACGATTGCGGCAGTGGCGGCGTGCAGGACCCCAAAGATCACATGGCCGGCGTGCGCATCTTCGACGTCTCCAATCCGAAGGCGCCCAAGCTCGTGAAGAACGTGCAGACCTGCAAAGGCTCACATACCCATACCGTCGTGCCCAGCCCGACGGATCGCAACATCGTCTATCTGTACGTCTCCGGTCAGTCGGCTGCCCGACCCGAGACGGAACTCGCCGGATGCAAGAACGGCAACGATCCGGCCGACCCCACGAACTCGCTGTATCAGCTCGATATCATCAAGGTGCCGCTCAACGCCCCTGAGCGCGCGGTCGTCATTCCCGGCGCGCGCATTTTCACCGGTCTCGGCGGCGCTGGTGAATGCAAGCAGTTCTGTGCGCCAACCGACCCGCGACGCGCGGCGGCCGGGCGCGGTCGTGGTGCTGCAGCGGCTGCAAGTGCCGCCGCAGACGCCGCCGCACCGCCGGTGGGGATGCCCGAACAGACAGGACCGCGCAATTGCCACGATGTGACCGCCTATCCGTCGCTCAACCTGCTCGCGGCCGCCTGCTCGACGCACTCCATTCTCGTCGATATCACCAACCCCGAAAAGCCGGTTCGGCTCGATGCCCTCACCGATACCAATAACTTTCAGGGTCGTCATACAGCCGCGTTCAGCAACGATGGCAAGAAGCTCATTCAGACCGACGAATGGGGCGGCGGCACGGGTCCGATGTGCCAGGCCTCGAGCATGATCGAACTGGGTGGCAACACGGTCATTTCGCTGGACGCGAAAAAGAAGCAGACCCAGCGCGCCTACTTCAAACTTCCCACGGCGCAGTCTGCCGAAGAAAACTGCGTCTCGCACAACGGCGGAATCATTCCGGTCCCGGGGCGCGATCTGTATGTACAGGGCTGGTATCAGGGAGGCATCAACGTGATGGATTTCACTGACGCGGATAAGGCCATCGAAATTGCGTTCTTCGATCGTGGGTCGATCGATCCGCCAACCCCGGTCGACGTGCCCTCTGCTGCAGCGGAGGCGGCCTTGGCCGCCAGCGGCGGTCGCAGCCGCAACACCATCGGCGGGTCGTGGGGCGCGTACTACTGGAACGGGATGATCTACTCGTCCGAGATCGACCGCGGTTTCGACGTCTACGAACTCACGCCCAGTGCCCATCTGTCGGCGAACGAAATCGCTGCGGCGAAACTCGTGCAGTTCACCGAGTACAACCCGCAGAGTCAACCGAAGGCGACGTGGCCGCCAGCGTTTGTGGTGGTTCGGTCGTACCTCGATCAACTCGTGCGCGGTACCGGACTGGCCGCCGATCGCACATCGGCGATCGCCGCGGCGCTCGACGCCGCGGAGATGAAGTCGGGCGCCGCACGGGCTACGGCGCTCAACGCCCTCGCGGCGAAGGTCGACGGCGACGTGAGTGGCGCCAAGGATGGCGCGCGCGTCCGCACGATGGCCAGCGAGATTCGACGGCTGGCGGCGGCGTCGAAGTAGCAAGTGGACGACCCCACGCGAGTGGGTGTCGGTGTGGGTGTCGGTGTGGGTGTCGGTGTTGGTGTTGATGTTGATGTCGATGTGCTGAAGCGAGTTGGCCCACGCCCCTGGAGATGTGATGCGGACAAAACTGATGGTGCTGTTGACGATGCCGTTGCTCGCGGCCAACGCCGCAGCGCAAGGAACAGGCGGTGGGGGGGCAGCAGGCGCGGGCGGCGCGGCAGGGGCCGACCGCGCGGCGATGGCGGCGCAGCGGCAGGCCGCGGCCAACAAGCCGCGGACGATCGAAGGCATCAACACCGTCTGGCTCGAGGAGCTCACGCAGCCCGAGTTCCGCGACATGATCAAGGACGGCTACACCACGGTGCTGATCCTCACTGGAGGCGTCGAAAACAACGACGGCAACCTCCAGATGAACAAACACAACATCAACATCAAGCTGCTTGGCGAGATGATGGCGCGAAAGATGGGCAAAACGCTCGTCGCGCCACTCGTCACGCTCGAACCTGGGAACGCCGGACCCAACATTCAACCCGGTCGGGCAGGCCCCATGCTCTCGCAGGCGACGTACGCCGCCCTGCTGTTCGATATGGGCAACTACCTGCGCAGCATGGGCTTCAAAGAGATCTACTACATGGGCGACAGTGGCGGAAACGCGCGCGGCATGCAGACCGCCGCTGACTCGCTCACCAAGATCTACGCCGAAAGCCCCGACAAGGTGCACTTCAAGCACATCCCCGAATTCTATAACCACACCAGCGTGGTCCAGCCGTACATCCAGAGCGAACTCAAGATCCCCGAAGGCATCAAGATCGGCGCCAGTTCGGGCACCAGTGGGTTGCACGAGGAGCTGGGTATCGATGCAACGATGGCACTCGCTGATCCGCAGTCGATTCGCTTTGCACAGCGTGTGAAAGCCGGCCAGGCCGAGATCAACGGCATCAAATTCCAATCGCTGGCGTGGTTGCAAGACCTCGGCCGCAAGGTGGCGGATCTGCGTGTGACCACGACGATCAACGCCATCAACGCGTACCGGGCGACGTTGTCAAAACCATGAGAACGTCTCGCGCTTTCGGAACGTTCAATTGGGTGATGGCCGCGGCAGTCGTTGGGGCGAGTGTGTATCTGAGCATTCGCACCATCGACTCAGAGCATACGGATTGGATCATGGGTGTCGGCACGCGTGCGCTGACGTATGGCACGATCGCGCTGCTCGTCGTTGTCGGGCTGTTGCGAGAATGGCGTACTCGTACGCTGGCCGGTGCCGCACTGGTTCGCGCACCCTTCTATCTGGTCGGCGGACTGCTTGTCGCCATGGCCGGTACGCGCGCGGCGTTCATCGTGGATCCGAAATGGAAACTGAGTCCTGAAGCGTCCATGGCGGGAAAACTGGCGGAGTTGTTGCCAGAGGAGCGGGCCGAGTGGGGCGCGCAGGTGGTCATGCACCGGGTGACCACACAATCTGCCGTGACACCCCTCACTGTCCCCGTGGAGTGGTCGTTCCCCGACGACGTCAAAATCGCCGTGGTCCGTGCGGGAGTCGACAGCGTGCGCGTGTGGGCGCGGGCGAGTGACGGCACCACACGATGTGTGGCGTTCCCCGACGATGGCATGCCCATGCATCCCAAGGCGGTCGACGCCAAGACCGGCTGCGCAAGGGGCACCTCGGCACCAGACGAGACACGCTTCGTGTCGCCGCCCCGGGTTGCCGAGGGAAATGGCCCAGGTGCGCTGGAGATGGTTGGTGCGCCGTGGCCGGAGTACCGGCAGAATGGCAGCAAGACCGCGGTCGCGACGGGAAGCACGGTCGCCAGCGGTCCCATGGGACATCTGGATGGCGAAATTCGCTCGTCCATCACGATCGTGGGCAACGTGGCCATTGCCGGTGCGCATGGCAACGGTGCGCTCGGCGGATTTGATATCGCAACCGGAACACCGCTGTGGAGCAGCCGGACGCCGAACTGGATTCACCAGGATGCGGTCAGCGACGGTCGCATCGCGGTGGTGGGGTTTGGCGACAATTTCTTGTCGTTCTTCGGACGCGCGCCATCCGGCGTGGCAGCCTACGCCGTCGGAAGTGGACGTCATCTTTGGACGCGATTCGACGAGAATTCGGTCATGACGTCGCCGGTCGTTCGCGACTCGTTCATTGTCTACGGCACAGCCGCGGGCGTGATCAAGAAGCGCTCGATCACCACCGGTGCCATGCTCGGAGAGACGCGGCTGCCGGGTCGCGTGATCATGGGGCCACCGGCAAGCGCAGGCGACACGATTGTGTTCAGTCTCGATCAGGACGGCGTGTGTGCGGTACTGGCGCAGTCCATGCAGACACTCTGGTGTCGCGCCATGCCCTTCCATCTGATGACGGGTCATTCGGCGCCGACCGTCGCCGATGGCATTGTCATCAGCAGCAGCATGCTGGTGGGTCGCGCGCTGTCGCTCCGGGAGTTTGCCGGACTTCCCACCGCGCGGCAGCTGGCGTTGCTCTGGACCGTCATCAAACCCAACGAGGCGTGGGAGTTCGCGGGCCAGCGCTTCCAGGCGTTCCGCTTGAGCGATGGCAGCCCGCTCTGGTCAAGCCGCGCATTCCCCAGCCTGCGGCGTGTCAGTGGACATCCAGCGGGAACGGCCGCGATTCGTGATTCCATTGGCGTGATCGTGCTGCCGTCTGCCGATTCGCTTGCCGGATTCAATGTGCGCAGCGGCGTCGTGTTGTGGGTCGCGCCGGCGCGCGGGTCGCGCGGACCGCCGCTCCTGCTCGAGGGCGTGGCGGTCAACTCCGGTCATGATGGCACCACCGACATCCGCGACCTGGTGACCGGGCAGCTGCGTTGCAGTATCACGCGTAAAGTTGGGTACGATCGTTCAGGTCCGACGGTGGCCGGCGACATGGTCCTGCTGGCCGACGTCAAGGGTGATATCGAAGCCATCCCGATGACCGCACTCACGCGTTGTGATCCCACCGTTGTGCGCACGTCCACGCGCTGATTCTCGATGAAGCCGGCGGCGTCACGGGCCGTTTTACTCCGTGCGCCGACCGGCCGCTTCCAGCAATTGCACCGCCACATTGTCGCCGCGCAATCGCGCATACTCGAGCGCTGTCCGTCCCGCCGAGTTCTTGAGCGAAAGGTCCGCACCGGCCGCAATCAGACGCCGAAGCGCAGCGTGCGCACTCCCCTCGACCGCGTGATGCAGCGGCGTGAATCCGGTGCGGTTGGCAAGGTTGACACTCGCCCCCCGCGAGAGCAGCAGCGAGATGATCACATCGCGATCGTTGAGCGCCGCATAGTTCAGCGCTCGGCGATTGCCCTGTGGATCGAGTGAATCGATCTTCGCGCCCGCCTGCAGCGCTCGCGCGGCGTCGGCGGTATCGCCAAGCGCCGATGCGATCCAGAGCCGTTGCTGCGCCGTCGGGCGCGCCGCGACCTCCGCGGCGACCAATATCGAATCCAGTGTTGCGCGTTCGAACACGCGTCCATTCATCACCACCGCCGCGATCCGTCGCACATGCGCGATGTCGGCGAGTGGATCCGCATCGAGCAGCACCAGGTCCGCGACGCGGCCAGCGCGCACCGTGCCAAAATCGGACGTGCGACCAAGAAACGTCGCGCTGGTCAACGTTGCCGCACGGATGGCCTGCGCCGGCGTGAGGCCCGCCGTCACGAGCTCAGCCAACTCGTCGTGCACACCCGACCCTGGAAAGATGAAGCTGTCGTTCGCGTCAGTACCCAGCATCACCGGAACGCCGGCGTCGTAGGCCTCCTTCGTCAGCGTCAGACCCTTCTTGTAGAAATCCATTCGTGCCTGCCGCCCCAACGCGCCATCGGTGGCCGCAACCGTATTGGCGTCGGCAAGCCACGCCATCCGCTGACCGACGGGGATATACGTAAGACGGCTGTCACTCGTGAAACCGGGATCGTGCGCCAGCGCTTCCATGCGCCGCGTCACATGCGTCGGCGTGATGAATGTGTTGTTTTGGACAAAAGCGCGAAAGACGGGGGCACAACGTTGCGCGTCGTACTCGTCAACCATGCGTCGCAGCATCGCGGACGACCGCGGACTGGGCAGCAACCCTTTCTGCAGCGAGTCCGCGCCACCGAAACAGTTGAGCAGAAAGATTCGTGAATGCTCGATACTGCGCTGCCCCGCTGCGGACAGCTCTATGGCGCTCAGCGCGCGCGGCTCGCGCCCTGCAAATGGCAGTCCCAGGGCGCGCGCTTCGGCCGCCAGTCCGAGAAAGCCTTCACGAGGAACGTTGTCGTAAATCTTGATGAAGTCAAAACCGCGTGCCTTGAAGTACTGCGCGAGTTGACGACCGTCCTCGCGCGTGGTCGCTTTGTAAAACGATGGCATGTTCGCGCCGATGCCCGCCGCGCCATCCACCGGCCAACTGCCCAGTGCGAGCAGGTGCGGCCCGACCTGTGCCCCGCGTTCGACGTGCAACGCCAGTGCTCGCGCCTGATCAAGCCCAACCGTAACGGCCGGCAGCTCGGACGGTCGCTCGGCGCTCATCACGCGTAGCCCGGTCACGCCATACGCCACGAAGACCGGCAGTTCGGCTTGCGCGCGCGCCAGCGAAAAGCTGAGGTGCGCGTGCATGTCCCACAGCCCCGGAATGATGTACTTGCCGGTGCCATCAAGTACGCGGGCAGCATGCGGGCGTCGCGTACCGGCGTTGGAGACAGACACAATGCGCCCTGCCCCGACGATGACATCCTGATTGCCCACCATCACCGATCGCTCGACGTCCAGCACAGAAACATTGCCAATGACCAGATCGGCAGCACCGGAGGCGGCACGCGGTGTCCGGGTGGCGCAGCCGGTCGACAACACGAATGTTGAGCACACGACGACGGCGATGCTGAGAGTCCGCACGTTCAGTCCGATAGAGGTGGAGCGCGATCGGGCACAACGGTCTCCCGTGCGGCGCTGCTCACTTGGACTCGCGATCGCACAGTACCGTTTGAAGCAGTGTGTCTTCTGCTACCGCCAGCTCATCGGCAACCAGTAGCTCGCCTTGAGCGCCAGCACCTGCGTCCCGTCTGCCTTGAGCGCATCCCACAATGCACCCGGCGTCACCGCACGGCCGCGCGTCCGCTGCGCTGAGCGATCCTGCTGCCACACTACGAACAGCGTGCACCCGGGGCGCCACTCCCAGCGCATCACCGCATTGCTGCGAAACGAGCGCACATTGAAGTCGTTGTTGCCGATCGTGAAGCGAGCCGCACCATCGGTGACCGCGCGCACCCCCGTGCTGTCCGGCGCCGAAATGGTGGTGCCCGACGTGCCGTACGTACGAAGATCCTTCTCGAGACGCGCGCCCAGCTCGCCGAACGCCGAATAGCGGCCGCTGGCGGCGAACGGCTCGGCGTACGTTTCGAGCGTGAGGTTCGGCGTGAGTGCGTAGTTGGCACGGAAACGCATGCTGATCTCGCGCTGGTCGACCTGCGCGAAAATGTAGCGTGAACCAAACGTCGCCGCGCTGCCGCCGCTGCGCGTGGTCACATACTGGCGCGCATTCACACCATCACTGTACGACGGGTTGACGGTCACTTCCAGCCGCGGGCCGGGCCGCACAACGAGCGTGCCGCTGACGTCGAGCGAGTTGCTGCCGTCACCGCCCTCCGACACCACAGCGGACAGCGACCACGACGTGCGGGCACCGCCACGACTCGAGATGCCAGTGCCTACTCGCTGGCTGCCATACGTGCGCATCAATGGCCCACCGCGCGTCAGGTCGTCGCTGATGGCTGGCAGATTGATGCCAACCTCCACCCAGCTCCGCAGAAAGTTGCGATGCGTCTGGTTGGTGAAGAGCTCCAGTCCATTGTATGTATTGGTGCCGCCGAAATTCCAACCCGCAAACTGCTCGAAGCCCACATCCCAGTTGTGCAGAAACCGCCCGCGTCGGGTTTGCCGGTAGCGCAGGTTCGACGATTGGCTGAGATCGTCCGTGCCACCCAATCGACCCAGATCGTTGATTTCGTAACCCGGCGATTCAGCCGACAGATCGAGATCCCACAGCCACGAGCCACTGAGCTTGCTGTGATTGATGCCCGCGAAATAGCCGTCCATCGAGGTCAGCCCCGAATCGACACGGACATAACGCGCGTCGGGACGCTGGAAAAACCGACGACTCGACCGCTGTTGCGCCAGGATGGCCAGCGAATCCCCGGCGATGTGACTGAATCCGACGAACGCGCTGGCATCGTATCGGCCGCCCGCCCAGCGGAGCCGCGTGTCGGCAAGCCCGCTGTACGCGCGCTGCGCCAGCACGCGTTCCGCCTGACTTCCGTCGGCCAGGTTGCGCTCGACACCGGTCAGCATGGCGTATGCCGTGGATCCGTCCTTCCCAAACTCCTGCTGCACGACACCCACGCCGTACATCGTGCGCGGTGATACTTCGGCGATGGTTTCGGACTGCGACGCGCTGTTGAACACGCGCGCCTTTTCCTGTCCGCTCAGTGCAGTCAGCCCGGCGAACGACAACTTGGACGGCAGCCGTCCGGAGATTTTTGCCGCACCAAGAATGGTGGTGTTGTGCGGGACATCGGCATACGTGCCGCCAGGGTTGAGCGGCGGCGGTGCGCCGATCCGGCGTGAATAGAAGTTGCCACGCGTATTGAGCAGCTGCGTACCTTCAGTAAAGAAGGGACGCCGTTCCTGAAAGAACACTTCAAAGGCCGACAGATTCACCACGGCGGGATCGGCTTCGACCTGGCCGAAATCGGGATTGATGGTCGCCTCGAGCGTGGTGTTGGGTCCCAGCCCGATTTTTACATCCGCGCCCGCACGCACTTCGCTGTGCTGCCTGGCATCGTACGGATTGGCGCGATTCACCGTGTTCTTCGCACGCGTATCGCTGGCCACGTACGGAAGCACTTCGAGTCGCTGACGCGCGCGCAGTCCGCGCAATCCCGTGAGCTGTCCCATGCGCGATGACCACCCGGTCTCGTTGCGCCGGACAAGCATCCAGTAGTTTGACTCGTTGCGGTCGGGCACCAGTCGGACCACGTTGACGCCCCAGGTCTGTTCGTCGGCGGCACTGAAACGGAGCTGCGAAAACGGAATGCGCGCTTCGGCCGTCCAGCCCCGCTCGTCAACCGTGGTGCGAACCTCCCAGACCGGATCAAAGGTGTAGTCGCGCGAGTTCTCGAAATCGCTGCCATGGTAGTAGTCGACGCGCACCCCACCAGACGTCACGGAAAACGTATACGCCGTGCGGCGGTCACCGAACGTGTCGAAGGACACAATGAGCTGCTCGGCGCTTCCCTCCTTGTCGCGACGCGCCACCAGCGGGCGAATGCTCTCCGGATGGCTGCTGAACATGCGCGCGCCAATATAGAGCGCCTGCTGATCGTACACGAACGTCACATGCGTGGAGTCCGTAGCGGCCTGCCCCTCGGCCGGCTCGCGCTGTGTCAGACCGCTGACATAGCGCGCCGACTGCCACGCCGCGTCGTCGAGCTTGCCATCGAGTCGAATCGCGCGCTCCGTTCGCGTGGCCTCCGCGCGGCCGGGTTCGCGGATGAAGGTGCGCACAACAGGTGCCGCGGTTGCCGGCACATCCGCGGCAGGCAACGGACCGGACTGCGCCTCAACCGACGCGGAGACAAGAGCACTCAGGACGACGACAGCGGTCTTTGCACCAGACGACAGAAGGGACATGATCGTTTATGGACGTTCGGCGTTTTCGCGGATCTCGCCCAGCGCTTCGGCAGCGGCGCGGCGAATCTCCGGGTCCGCGTCCTTGAGGAGACGAACCAGCGCATCACTCGCTTTGACGGAACCGATCTCGCCCAGCGCCTCGGCCACGTGCAGTCGCACCTCACGATCATCCGTGTTCAGGAGTGACAGCAGCAGGTCGAGTGTCGCGGGATCGTGTTTGTCGGCGACGATCAGCGTGGCGATGCGGGCCAGCGTCCGGTCGCTTGAGCGACAGGCATCGAGGAGCGCTGTCGGCGGTGTCTCGAGATCATGGAGTTCGCCGATCGCGTGTGCGGCCGCGTACTGCACCGATGGCTCGCGGTCGGTCAGTGCGCGGCTCAGCACATCGACGGAGCGCAACAGTCCGATCTCGCCAAGCGCGTATGCCGAGGCACGTCTGACGCGTGCATCGTCGTGCCGCATCGCACGCTCGAGCGCGGGCGCCGAGGCCTCATCCTGCTCTTCCGCCAGTGCCCACGCCGCCATCGCGGCTTCGGCCGCGCCGCCACGGGCGAGCATGGTTTCGAGTGGCACGCGCGCGCTTCGCTTTTCTCCAGCGCCGATTGCAAAGGCTGCCGCCTCTCGCACACGAGGCGAGGTATCGTCCAGCAGCGCGATGAGGCGTGCCGTCTCGATGCGGCTCCGACCGAGCAGTTTGGCCGCTGCCCGACGCACACACGCGTTCTCGTGCGACAGCGTCGCGATAAGCAACTGCTGTGTGCCGGCGTGCGTGATCCGCCCGTGCAGCGAATCCTTCGCCGCCGCCATGTCGGCGCGGGCATCACTGAAACGCCCAGGGGCGTTGACGTCGCTGCCCCACCATCCGTTGCCCATCTGGTCGGCGATCATCTCACACACGAGTGCATCGCCACTGCCCAGCACCGCGAGCAACGACGCCACGCGCGCAGAATCGGGTCCCGTTCGCGCGTCGCGCTGCGGCTCGGCGCCGACAGTACTGTCGCGTGCACGTTCACGCGCGTGCGCCACCGTGAATGCGGCTGCAGCAATCGCGGCGGTCCCGAGGACCATGCGCAGCGAACTCATGGCCGGTCTCCCAGCGCCTCGGCAGCGCGGCGACGCACTTTCGGATCGCGCGATGTCAGTGCCGCACGAAGTGCCGCGCGTGCCTCCGGACTGCGCAGCTCTGCCAGCACCTCCACCGCCTGCTCACGCACCTCCTCATCGGCATCGTCCAACATCGGTCGGATTGCCGTGACGGTGGCCAGTGTGGGTTGCTCAGTGAGATACTGAAGGGCAGACCGTCGTACCTCGGCGGACGGGTCGACCAGCAGTGTTGCGATATCGCGCGCCGCAACCAGAACGTTGAGTTGCGACAACGCCTCGAGCGCCGCAACGCGTACCTCGGCGATGGGATCGCGCAGCCCCGGCATCAGCGTCGCGCCAACACTCGGCTCGCGCATTTTGCCGAGTGACTCGATGGACTGCTGGCGCACCTCCGCCGACGGATCGCCCACGAGGTGTTTCAGGATGCCGATGGTCTCGCGATCACCGATCTCGCCAAGCAGCTCAGCGACTTTGGCGCGCGTCTCGGCACGCGGATCGGCGGCCAAGGGTGAGATGTCTGTTGCGGTCAACTCGTCAGCAAATTCGCCGAGTGCGTCAAGCGCGTGACTGCGAATATTGGGGTTTTGGTCTTCGAGCAGTCGTGACAACGCCGCGACCGCGCGCGGATCGCCGATGCTGCCGAGTGCTTCGCAGACGGCGAGTCGCACGTCGGTGTTTCGGTCTCCGATCGCCGCGATCAACGCCGGGACGGCCGTACGGCTTCTGAGGTTGCCCAGTGCATGGGCCGCTGCACGCCGCACACCGGCGTCCGAGTCTTTCAGTCGCTCGATCAGTGCGGCGATGACCGCGGGATCTTCAACGTGCGACGCACCCGTCGCGTCCCCATGCGCGGTGTCTAGGATTTCGTGGCGCGTGGCGCCGCGATTCGCTGCGGCGGCCGCAATCTCTGCCGCTTGTGACTGTGAGGCCGCCGGCGTGTCCAACGCGACACCCGATTCGCGCGACGCCGAGTTGCGGGTGTCACTCTTGCTGTCGAGTGGCGCCAAGAGTTCGGCGTCGCCAGTCGCAACGCGGCCGCTGACACGGCCGCTGACAGTCGGCGCGGCGGCAACAACCACCGAGAGCAGCACCGAGGCCGTGACGAACGTGAGTGCCCGTGACAACGGAGATCCGCTGCGCTTGCCTTCAATGAGTCGGGCGATGCGTGTCACCAACAGTGAACGCTGCTCCGCCATGCCCGCCACCGGCACACCGAGCGGTCGTGCTTCGATCCACTCTGCGACGCGTGCGAGACAGTGTGCGAGCGGCAGTCCGGTACCCGTGCGCTCGGCCGCCCAGTCATCGCACAAGAATTCCGCGTTGCGCTGGATTTCGCGGCGCGCGAGTCGATTGAGCGGCTGGAAGAAGAACACGCGTTCAGTCAGGGAGACCACGTCGAGCCACACCGGATCGCGCCGAGCGAGGTGGGCCAGCTCGTGCGCCAGCAGACCGCGCTGTTCATCGACGCTGAGCTCTGTCAGCACCGCGTCCGGCACGCAGATCTCATGCAACCCGAGCGCGACGGGGCTCGAAATCGTGTTCACCGATGTGAGCGCGATGGGCGTGCGGAATCCGACAGAACGACAGAGTGCATCGAGGATGGCGGGCAACGTCCCATCAGTGATGTGTTGACGATTGGCGAGTCGACCAACCAGCATGAGTCGCCTCGCGGTGTACGACAGCGCGAGCACGAGCGCGACGAGTGCCCATCCGATCACTAGTGCGCGCTCGACCATCGCGAGGGCGGTTGTAACGTCAGATGCCGGTGGCACCGGAAACGTTGCGTTCGTCTCGGTTCGCGGTGCGACAGGATTGTCAGTCGATCCAGCCGCAGACCGCGCCACGACGGGCTCCGGGTCTGCGGCCCGTGTGGGTGCGTCGTATGTGCGTGCGGGCTGTTGACGCGTCTGTTCACGAGACTGGAGCGCGAACGAACCGGTCGGGCGCACGCCAAGCAACAGCTGTGCGGACGACGTGAGCAGACCACCGACCAACGCCAGTTTCCACACGAAGTCCAGCGTATGCGTGGAGAGCCGGGCCCACCGCGAGAGCATCCAGGCGATGGCAAGCATGGCGGTGCTATGGATGGCGTAAGTGAGCAGCCAGGCGAGCGCCAACTTCATCGTCGATTCCATCAGTTCGGGCCCTCGGGACGTTTGGTGGCGGCATCGAGCATGGCGCGGATGCGCTCACGATCACCAGGGCTTACGTCCTGAGCCGTCAGCAGGTGACTGACCAACGCCGGGACGTCGCCTTCGAACAGACGCGCGGTGAGCTCACTGACCATCGAGTGGCGCGCGGCGTCCTCGGTCACGAGTGCCCTGTAGATGTACTGGCGCGCGTCCGTTCGGTGGCTAACCGCCCCGCGCTTTTCAAGGCGCGAGAGCATCGTGGCGAGCGTCGTCTGGGCGAGGCCGCGCTCGTCGTGGAGCGCCTCCCAGATTTCAATGACGGTGGCTTCGCCCCGCTCCCAGAGGACGCGGAGAATGGCGAGCTGGAGTGCGGTAAAGCTGTGTTGCTCGGTCATGGCAGGCTCCGGTTGTACTACACATGTAAAACTACATGTGTAGAACTACATGTGTAGTACAAGCCTGTCAAGGGCGGTATGAGGTATGCCGAGCTCAGCTTTTGCTAATTATGCGCTGCTCGTCGCATGAGCCGCCGCGCTGCATCTCCGTTGCTCGTCCGGCCTCAGTGTCGTGCCATTGGCGCTGCGCCGTGATTCACTCTATGACTGTAAATCGGATCGTGACAAGACGCCGGCGTGTCGGCGCGCTCGCGCCATCAGAACCCGTCAGCACCTCCAGCCTCACGCGATCCGCCCCGACAAAGCCGGCCGCGGGCGCGTACACATACCGCGCGTACCAGTTGGTGCTCGAGTCTCGACGAATCTCACTCACGGCAAAGTGCTGCGCCTGCTCCGTGATGCGCGCGCCATCCTCATCCCCGCCAGCAAGATCAAGCTGATAGGTCTCCGCGCGCCGGACAGTCGTATCGATCACCTGGGTGTCGTCGGCCGAACGGCAGGCGACTCCAGGAGCCGAGAGGCAGACGAGCAACACCGTTGACCACCTTCGCATGAAATCACCCTCCCGTTTGCGCAACCCCATCTTGTACTGCGGCCTCAAGCACATCGACGTCGATGTGACTGAGTGATCGGAACTTGATGCAGTATCCCGTCACGGTCGCTTTGCCGAGGGTTTTGCCGTAGTTCTCCGCCAGATACGTCTTGTCTGCCAGTCCCATGATGTAGACGGAAAGCCCCGTAGTATTGGCGCTCAGGCCAATCTGGTAGAACGTGCGGGTGCTTCCGTCAGCGTACGACATGGTCTGCTCGCCGTACCCGATGTTCGGGTTCGACACCGTACGGCCGCTTTCGTCTTTCCCGTCGAGAAACCACAACCGGCCGCCCGGCATCAATCGCTGAATCGTCGCGTGCAGCGTCTGCATATCGGTGCGCTTGCGCTCCGGTTGCGAGGCGATGTAAGCGGCAATCTGCTGCGGCACTGTCATCGGTCACTCCAACGTTCATGGAAACGCCGCGCTGCACGGCGGTGCAATGCGAGGGACGTCAGGCGCGGCGGTAGTACGCGGATGCATCGCACAAACTCAGATCACACGTCGCGGCTGCGCCGTCGCTGCGTCACCCGTATTGGGCGTCCCGCTCGCTTCGATGAGCAGCAGGTGCGTCTCCACCTCTGCGACGGGACAGTGCTCAACGCCACGCGGCACTACGAACAGCTCTCCCGGCCCCAATGACACGTCACCATCGCGAAGGCGAATGGTCAGTCGCCCGGTGAGCACAAGAAAGAAGTCATCGGTCTCCGCGTGCGAATGCCACACAAACTCCCCCTTGACCTTCACCAAGAGGAGATCGTGGTCGTTGAACTGACCGACCACGCGCGGCTGCCAGTGTGCGTCGAACGTGGCGAGCTTTTCGGCGAGATTGATGGGCGGCACACTGGACTCCGTGATGGGAAGCGCTCGCGGGCGCCGTTGTAGTGTTCGGCAGGTCGCGCAACAGATCGGCGCGCTCAGCCATGTACAGGGATAGGCGCAAGATCTGGTGGCACGTAGGCCTCTCGCGCCGTCTGGGAGAAGAGGCGCTCCACGGAGTAGTGCCTGAACATGATCTTGGTGTCCAGCAGACGTGGATTGGCCGCAAGGAACGCATCAGCGGACGTCGAGTGTGGCGTCAGGTCCATGAAGTGGCGGACCGCCAGAATCCAGGCGTGGGTGATCGTTTCGTGAAACTTGGATCGTCCCACACCAAGGTGATCGACAAACGCCAGCAACGCGCGCTTCATGCGTGCATTCGCTTCGTCGGGCGCGTGCTGACAGAGGTAGATGTAGGCGAGGCGCACGTGCGCGGCATGATCGAAGTCAGACGGTGCGATGTCGAGGGCTTCGAATGCTCGCTCAAAGAGCCGGTCACCATCAGAGATCGTGTGAGGCATGGCATCTCCATCGCACAGATTCACTCGCGCCGCGCATCGCGAGTTCGCAGAAACGGAAGGACCGCGTTCGTGTAAAATGGTTCTTCGGTTCCCCAGAAGATGTAGTTGAGATGCAGTTCCTGCACAGCATATCGGTAAAGCTCTGCCACCGTCACACGCCGGCCGGTCGCGGGATTCACCTCCTCCAGATTCCCGTCCTGCACGGCCATCCCCGCGACCACGTGCGCCGGTCGTCCTGCGATAAGCGGGAGACTGTTCCGTTGCTGGAACCTGCGAAACGGCAGAATGTCCGGGCCGCCAACCCCGACGCCGATGGCGGCGGCGTGTGCATAGATCGCGCGAAGAAACGGCGTCGACGGCGGTTCGTCGCCCGGCATGAAGTTGGCGTACTGAATCACCACCGCGTTCGGAAAGGCGCGACGTGCGGCGCTCATCATCAGCTTGATGCCCTCGGCGTAGGCGTCCGGTGAGTAGCCACGCGGCGGCGCCTTCCCGTTGTCGAACGCCGTGGCGGTTTCCGGGAGATTAATCCCCGCTATCCGTGCGGCGACCACGTTGCCGAGTGTATCGAGCAGTCTCGTAAAGCGTCCGCGCACCTGCGCATCCCAGCGACGGGCCATCCATCCGTCAAACTGCACACCCGACGCGCCGGACTCCCACTTCCGTTCTGCTCCACCGCCGAAGGCGTCGCTCATCAGATAGTCCGGCACCGGCAGGTTCTCGGAGAACGTCACATCCTGGACTTGGATGAAGAGACGTTTACCGTGCGCTGCCAACGTCGCGATGTCATCAACCACTGGCCGAAAATCATACTGATCACGCGCCGGCTCGAGTTCGCGCCAGGTGTAACGCACCTGCGCCCCAGCAATCGCCGGGTGGTTGAGAAACACCGAGTCGGTGAGGCGCTCGCGGTCGCGACCAACGTAGATGAAGTGCTGCGGCGAGGAGGGGGCGCGCGGCGGCACCAGCACCTGTGCCTGCGCCGACAAGGCCGTGCCGAAGAACAACGCCGTGAGCGTGCAGGCCCGAGAAGCAGTCATTCCCGAAAATACATGGCGCCGCGCGGCAGCGCTCACGTGGTGCGCGGCTAGGGAGCTACCGTCACGGTCACCTGAAAGGTCACCGGGGCGCGCGTTTCGAAGTCGCGTGCGCGCACCGCAATGGTCTTTGGGCCCGCCGAGGTGAAGGTCAGCATGACGCGGTGCGGGATCGCGACAATGGCGTCTGTACACGCGCCGGTTGGCGCTGCATCGCGACGATTGTACGGCGTGATCGTGGCGCCCGATTCGTCGGAGACGACCACCGAACGATCAAGCACCCAACACCCATCCAGGCCGTACGATTGCACCCGCACCTCGAACGGTCGCCCCGCCTTCGGAATCTCCGTGACGGAGATGACGGACATGCTGGAGATCGCCAGGTTGATCAGCGCGGCGTCGGCGAGATCCCGGTCGGGAGCCGTGGTGTCGCGACACCCGATGAGAGCGGAGAGCATGCCCGCGATGGCCGTGGAACGGAAGAGTCTACGCATACTCAAAGAACCGTACGAGCGGATTCAGGGTCACCCACGTCGACATGCCGGCCTGATCAGCGCACGAGCACGACCGCACCGCATCAGCGCTGCTTCGCCGGAAGCGTCCCAACAAAGGCCAGCCCCGCCCCCACCCACTCGGCCAAGTCCTCATCTCGCTCAATCCCCTCGGCGTCGACGTACACGTAGCCACGCAGTGGCCGGCCGGTAAAGTCCATCTCA
>Ga0154020_10001527_pt1 | contig 28495 bp, 28 predicted proteins | sample Klosneuvirus_201_FD_109709 | JGI IMG/M metagenome (GOLD analysis project Ga0154020, IMG submission 109709) | Active sludge microbial communities from wastewater, Klosterneuburg, Austria - Klosneuvirus_20160825_MG | ecosystem: Engineered > WWTP > Aerobic digester > Activated sludge | place...
ACCTGTATGCGGCCGGCACGACCCGGGCCCGGGTGGCCGGCGGCCCGGTCCACCTAAAGACGACGACCTGCTATCCATGGGATGGCGAGATTGACATCACTGTGGATGGGCAGGGCGAGTTCGCCCTGCGCCTGCGCCAGCCGGGCTGGTGCCAGCATTGGCGGCTGAGCGTCAATGACGCGCCGCTGACCCTCGGGGCCGGGGTTGAAGTTCAGAACGGCTATCTCAGCCTGCGCCGGGATTGGCGCCCAGGCGATCGGGTGGCCCTGCGGCTGGGGATGCCGGTCCGATTCACCCATCCCCATCCCGATATTCGGCCGTTGGCAGGGCGGGTGGCGGTCGAGCGCGGGCCGCTGGTGTATTGCCTCGAGTCGGTCGATCATGCGGGCGAGGAAGTCGAGCGCCTGGCGGTCGATGTCGCGCGGGGCGCCGCGGCGCTGGAGGCGAGGCATGAGCATGACACGTTGGGCGGGGTGACCGTGCTGCGCGGCGAAGGCGTGCGCCTGGCGCCGCCGGCCGGGTTGTATGCCGGCTCCATTGCGCGCGAGCCCGCGCCGCTGACGTTCATCCCGTACTACGCCTGGGCCAACCGCGGCAAGGGCGCGATGCGGGTGTGGGTGCGGGCGGGGTAGCCCCTCTCGCGTGTCATCCTGAGTTCCGGACCGCTTCCAGCGGAAAGGGCGGACAGAAACGGCGTGTGCGCGACAGCGCATACATAGAGCCCAGGCATCAGGATGCTTCCGCAGGTGGAAGAAGGGCCTGGTTTCCGAGCAGCGCGGCATATCGCAATGTTGCCCGACGGTGTGAATTTGCCGATGACCTTCTCCCAGCGGGAGAAGGTCATCGGCTCGCACCCCAAACGTGCCAAGTCCCACCGACGATAATCAACCGCATGAACGCGCAGATCAAGCGAACGCTGGAAAGCATCCTCTCGCCCTTGCTGCGGATTCGCCTGATCTACAAGATTCTGCTGGCCAACTCCGCCCTTGTCGCGATCGGCGCCATCGGCGGCACGGTGGCGACCGTGTGGCATGTGCTTGCCTTCCCGAATGACCTGCATTATGAGCTGATCCCGATCTTTGGCGCAGTCGGCCTGACTCTCAGCTTCCTTATCAACTATGGCGTGCTGCGCGTCGCGTTGCGCCCGCTGGACCGCCTGCAAGCCACCGTCAACCGCGTGCGCGACGGCGACCTGACGGCCCGGCTCGTTCCGGGCCGGCAGGACGATGACCGCTTTACGCTGCTGACCGAAACCTTCAACCAGATGCTGACCGCCCAGACCGAGGCCAACCAGGAACTGCGCACGTTCTCTCAGCGCATCCTCGAGGCCCAGGAAGACGAGCGCCAGCGGGTTGCCCGCGAGCTGCACGATCAGAGCGCCCAGACCTTGACCATGATGCTGGTTCGTCTGCATCTGCTCGAGAAGTCGAGCGAGCCCGAGCAGGTCCGTTTGCACTCCAAGGAACTGCGCAAGTTGACCGCTCAGGCGCTCGAGGATGTGCGCCGGATCGCCCTCGAACTGCGGCCCAAGATTCTGGAGGATCTGGGTCTGAGCGAAGCCCTGGCCTGGCAAGTGGACGAGATCAACGCCAGCGGCGCGCTGCAAGCCACGATCAAGACCATCGGTATTGATCGGCGCTTGCCCAAAGACATCGAACTCGCGTTCTATCGGGTTGGGCAAGAGGCGTTGACCAACATCACCCGGCATGCGGGCGCCGCGACCGCGCGGGTCACCCTGCACCGACACGCCGCAACCGTGTCACTCGTCATCGAGGACGATGGCAGGGGCTTCGATCCGGCGCGTCTGCAAACCGAACATCGCGGGCTGGGGCTGTCAGGAATGCGTGAGCGCCTGGCGCTGGTCGGCGGAACGCTCAAGATTGACTCACGGCCCCAGCAGGGCACCCGGGTGACGGCAACCGCGCCGGTTGGGGGATGACCGCATGGACAAGATCCGAATTCTGATCGTCGACGACCATTTCGTTGTGCGCCTGGGCCTGCGCACGCTGCTCGAGACCGAGCCCGATATGACCGTCGTGGGCGAAGGCGCAAACGGCGTCGAAGGCGTCGCCCAGGCCGAACTGCTCAAGCCCGATGTTGTCGTGATGGATATCTCGATGCCCGAAATGGATGGCCTCGAGGCCACCCGGCGCATCCGCGCTTTGGGCCAGTCCGCGCACGTGCTCATCCTGACAGTGCATGCCCAGGAGCGTTACCTCTTTTCTGTGCTCCGGGCCGGCGCATCCGGCTACGTTCTCAAGTCGACGATTGACACCGAACTGGTCGAGGCGATTCGGGTCGTGGCCCGGGGCGAGGCGTTTCTGTATCCGTCGGCGACGCGAATGGTGCTCGAGGACTACCTCACCCGGGTCCAGTCTGGGAATGAACAGGATGCCTACGAACGCCTGAGCGAGCGCGAGCGCGAGGTGCTGCGCCTGCTGGCCCTGGGCCACACCGCCGGCGATATTGCCGAGCGCCTGTATCTCAGCCCCAAAAGCGTGGAAACCTACCGCTCCCGGATCATGGAAAAGCTCGGACTTGACAGCCGGCCCGCCCTGGTTCGCTATGCGCTTGCCCGTGGATTGCTCGCCGATTCCTCGTGAGGGGGAAAAATCCCCCGGTTTTGTCACACTTTCCCTGATAGCGCGCGATGACCCCGGTCATTAGGATCGGGGCGCGATGAACGTTCGGCTATTGATCGCGGCGCCTGACGCCGAATCCGTGGACCTCTACCAGACCCTGGTTCGGTCCGCGCTCAGACTTCTTCCGCTCGACATCAATGCCGCGTATGCCGCCTCGCGTGACGAACTCATCGAGCGCGTCGGCGCGCATCAGTGCGACGTCGTTTTGCTCGATTGGGAAATCGCCGGTCCTGCCACGCCCGATTTCCTGCATACGCTGGCCCAAGCGCACCCCGGTCTGCGCACCATCGTCGTCATGCCTCTCCAACTCCGCCAATACCGGCAGTGCCTGTGGGAAGCCGGCGTGTGCGTCGGGTTGCCGAAAGAACACCTCGATCAGGAATGGCTGCTGAGCATGCTCTGCCTGATCACACGGGCGATGGAACGCGAAGCCGCCGCGCATGCATAGAGGACTAATAACGTGACCCAACCCCAACCGATCACACGCCGCCGGTTCCTGCAGGGCGCATCCGCCGCAATGGCGAGCGCCGCGGCGCTGCCCGTTGTTCAACAGATTGCGCCCGCCATGCGCCGACTGGGCGCGCGACTGCCCTGGTACCGCCAGGCGCAGAAGCAGACCTACAACGTCTGTGACATGTGCCCGTGGCGCTGCGGCGTCGTCGCCACCACCGTCAATGGCCGGGTCGTCAAGGTCGATGGCAATCCCAAGGATCCCAAGAGCCGCGGCCTGTTGTGCGCGCGCGGCCAGGCTGGCCCGTCATTTGTCTACGACTCGGACCGGCTCAAGCAACCCATGATCCGGGTCGGCGCGCGCGGCGAGGGCAAGTTCAAGAACGCCACCTGGAAGGAAGCGCTGGACTACACCGCGGAAAAGATGGCCAAGGTCCGCGATCAGTACGGCCCGGAGGGGATGGCCTTTCTCGGCCATACCAACGGGGATTTCTGGTTCATCGATCACTTCCCGCAAGCCTTTGGATCACCCAACGCCGCCAAGGCCTCTTCGGCGATGTGCACCAGCCCGCGCGAGGAAGCGGCCCTGATCACCTTTGGGCGCTCGATCGGCAACCATGAGCCGGTCGACTGGGATGCCGCGCGCTGTCTGACCCTGATCGGCACCCATATTGGCGAGGATGCTCGAAACACCCCGATGCAGGATTTGGCCAACGCCCGCGCGCGAGGGGCCAAGCTGATCGTCGTCGATCCGCGCTTCTCATCGGTGGCGATGAAGGCTGACTATTGGCTGCAGATCAAGCCCGGCACTGACACTGCCTTGTTGCTGGCCTGGGCCAACGTCTTGATCGCTGAGAATCTGTTTGACAAGGCCTATCTTGACAAGTGGGCCAATGGATTCGACGAACTTGCGAAGCATGTCGCTGGCCTCACCCCGGAGTGGGCGGCCGCGATTACTGACCTGCCAGCCGAACTCATTCGCACGACCGCCCGGGTCATGGGCAACGCCCGCCCGCAGTCGGTCATCGTGCCCGGCCGGCATGTGATCTGGTATGGCAACGACACCCAGCGCATGCGGGCGGTTTACATCATCAATGCGCTGCTCGGCGCATATGGCCGGGAGGGCGGGATCTACTTGAGCAAGACCCCCTACCTCGAGGAGTACCCGCATCCGCCCTATGCCGTCGTTGGCGGCGCGGGTGGGTGAGCGGCTGTCCCAGGAGAGGAGGCCGTGTTGCCTCCCGGACCCACTGGCAAGACGCGCGCGGATGGCGCCCGCGAGACCTTCCTGCGCGGACCCACCGCGATCCAGGAACTGATCGAGCCCATGGTCAGCGGCAAACCCTATCCGATCAAGGGCCTGCTGATCTATGGGATGAACATCTTTCATACCCTGCCAAAACAAGAGCGCACCCGTCAGGCGCTGCGGAATCTCGATCTGGTTGTCAGCATTGATGTGCTGCCCCAGGACCACATCGCCTGGTCGGACGTGGTGCTGCCCGAGGCGACCTACCTCGAGCGCTACGACGATGTTTGGGCGTGCGCGCACAAGACACCCTATATCGCCCTCCGCGAGCCGGCGATCGAGCCGTTGTATGACACGAAGCCGGGTTGGTGGATGGCTCGCGAGCTGGGCAACCGCCTGGGCCTGGAGGAATTCTTCCCCTGGGAGGGGATTGGGCAATTTCTAAACCGGCGATTGAGTTCAGCCGGACTGAGTGTTGAGACGCTGCGGGCCCAGGGCGGAATTGCCATCCAGCCTGGCAAACCCTACCTGGCCGACTTCGTCGCGGATAACACGTCGCCGTTTGGCACTCCCAGCCAGAAGATCGAGCTCTACTCGGACGCGCTGGCGAAGGCCAATCTCGCTCCGATGCCGAACTTCGAGTCCACGCCAGAGCCGCCGGCGGGTTTCTATCGCCTGATCTACGGCCGCAGCCCGGTTCATACTTTTGGTCGGACGCAGAACACGCCGGTGTTGCACGCGCACACGCCCGAGAACGCGGTCTGGATCAACGACGAGGAAGCCGCCCGGCTCGGCCTCAAGGATGGCGAAAAAGTGTGGCTGGAGAACCAGGATGGCGCGCGCAGCGGGCCGGTCGCGGTCAAGGCGACCCCCCGCATTCGCAAGGATTGCGCTTACATGATTCACGGCTTCGGCCACAACGCGCCCGGGTTGACCCGCGCCCATGGCCGCGGCGCGAGCGATACGGCGCTGCAAACCCGCTACGTGCTCGACCCGATCAGCGGCGGGGCAGGCCTGCGGGTGAACTTCGTCAAACCGGTGCGGGGAAACTGACATGCCAACCCGATATGCATTCTCAATCGATCTCGATCGCTGCATTGGTTGCCAGGCCTGTGTGATCTCGTGCCAGGCCGGCAACGAGCTCAAGGACGACGAGACCTACATTCACGTCGGCGAGCAGATTCGCGGCTCGGGCAAAACGCTGTGGGGGTCGTTCGATCATCACCGCTGCTTCCATTGCGCCGACGCGCCCTGCGTGGCGGCTTGTCCAACCGGCACACTCTCCAAGTGGAATGGGCTGACCATCGTCGAAAAGGAAAAGTGCAGCGCGTGCGGGTATTGCACCGACGCCTGCCCATTCAAAGTGCCGCATATCGTCGATAACCACGTTTCCAAGTGCGTGGCGTGTCTGGATCAGGTCAAGGAAGGCCAGGCGCCCTGGTGCGCGCGCACTTGCCCGAGCCAGGCGATCCATTTTGGCGAACGCGAGACCATCCTGGCCGAAGCGCGGGCAAAGGTGGCGGCCCTCAAGGCCCGCCATCCGAATGCCCAGATCTACGGTGAAACGCAACTGGGCGGGTTGGGCCTGCTGATGATTTTGCTCGACAAACCTGAGGTCTACGGCCTGCCGCTTGACCCGAAGGCGCCCGAAACTATGAAAGTGTGGCAGAGCGTTGTGCAGCCGGCCTCGAGTGGCCTTTCGGTTCTGGCCGCCGGGGCGATGGGGTTGATGTTCGTCTTCGCCCGCCGCCAGCATGGGAAAGAAAGAGCCGAGCACGAGCGGGCTGCCAAGCAAAAGGCCGCCTTGCAGACCGCCCAACCCAAGGCGACGGAGACCCACCATGACTAGCGTGACACTCGCACCTACCGCGCCGGAAACCGCCGCAGGACCCGAAACGCACCTTGTGCGCCGCTACGTTCCGGCCCAGCAAGTTATCCACTGGATTGGGGTGATCTCGTTCTTTCTGCTGCTCTTGACTGGCGTAGCCCTGCTGTTCCCGCCCCTTTCATTTCTAGCCAAGGGCGGCACCTCGGGCGTGATCCATCGCATCGGCGCGATTGCCTTCATCCTGTTGCCGGCGCTCTATCTATTGCGCATGCCGCGCAAGGCGCTCGAGCTCGTGCGCGAGTCCTTCACTTATGGCCGGGAGGAATTGGCGTGGTTCAAGCATATGCCGGGCTACTTCCTGGGCAGCACCCGAAATCTTCCGCCTCAGGGCCGGCTCAATGCGGGCCAGAAGTTGCACCATGCGGCCACTTTCCTCATGTTCAATACGGTCACGCTGTCCGGTCTCATCATGTGGTTCGGCAAAGGCCAACTCGGACCCGAGGGCCTGTCCGCCGTCGTGATCGTCCACGATATCTCGATGCTTGGCCTGTCCGTCATGATGATCGGCCACGTCTACTTCACATTTCTATACGGCGCGTTGTCCGGCATGGTGACCGGTAAGGTCAGCGAAGAGTACGCCCGAATGGAACATAGCAAATGGTATGAGTCGCTGCAGGCGGAGACGCCGGCTGCAGCTGAAAAAACAGAAGCGCGGCCGGCCGAGTGACTCATACGGGTCCACGACCGCCGACCGATCAATCAACCTGGCCAGCCCCCGTTGGCCGAAGAGGAGAAGGAAAAATGGATACGAAGAAATACACCCGATTTGTCGCGATGAGCCTTGTGGCGATGTCGCTGGCTGGTTGCGCGGCCGCGGCAACCCCCGCGCCGACGGCTGTGCCGCCCGCGCCGACGGCCGTGCCGGCGACGCCCAAGCCCGCCCTCGACCTGCCTGTCGTCGTTGATAAGTATGTCAAGGGTCTGCCCGATGGATTCTCCGGCATTGCCCCTGCGGCCCTGAGCGACCAACTCAAGACGGCCAAGCCATTCATCATTGACGTGCGCGAACCGAGCGAACTCGTCGCCAATGGCTTCATCGAAGGCGCCGTCAACATCCCGATCCGGACCCTGACCAAGAACCTGGACAAGCTGCCCGCCAAGGATCAGCCCATCATCGTCTACTGCGCGATCGGTCATCGCGGCGCCCTGGCGCTCACCACCCTGCAGATGCTGGGCTACACCAACGTCAAGAGCGTGAGCAATGGCTTTAATGCCTGGATCGCGGCCAAGCTTCCGGTGGCGACGGGCAAGCCGGTTGACCTCAAGGCCGGCGCCGCGCCGGTGGTCGACAACGCGCTGTTCGCTGTCCTGGACAAGTACATCGCCGGTCTGCCCGATGGCTTTGGCGGCATCTCCCCGACCGCGGCCAAGGACCAGATTGCGGCGGCCAAGCCCTTCATTCTCGACGTGCGCGAGGCAAGTGAGCTGACGACCAACGGCTTCATCGAGGGTGCGGTCAACATCCCGATTCGAACCCTGACCGCCAACCTCGACAAGCTGCCGGCCAAGGATCAGCCCATCATCGTCTACTGCGCAATCGGTCATCGCGGCGGCATCGCCCTTGAATCCCTGCAATTGCTTGGCTACACCAACGTCAAGAGCATCAGCGGCGGGTTCACCGCCTGGAACGCGGCCGGTTTCCCGGTCGTCAAGAAGTAGTTCTGAGCGTTATGACGAGGGACGCCATCCCTCGTCTCGCGAATCCGGGGCCCGGCGCTGAGTCCTCACGGACGGCGGGCCGGAACCTCGCACCCCGGTACACGACTCCGGATCCGAAAGGGTCCGGAGTCATGCTTTTCTTGACGCGCACGTCCCCGGCAAAGCCGGGGACGTGCGCGTCAAGAAAAATTCAGGCGAGAGCGATGGCCAATGCGTGGCTGCGGGCCGGCATGAGGCGCAGGCGATAGTGGTTGTCCCTGGGCGGGAAGCGAGCCACGAAGTCGACCAGCGATTGGGTTTGACTGGTGGCGATAATCTCGAACTCTCGCCGATCGTCGCGGGCGGCTGCCACAAGCCAATTGAGGGTGGGGGGATCGGGATTGCCGTTGGTTCCATCCGCGCAGATCAAGTAACGATCGGCCATGACCGTCCTGAAGAACCCCGGCGAGGCATTCCGGGCGCTGCCATGGTGGGGGAGCTTCAGCAGATCCACGTGAAATGTGTCACCTGTTTGCCATGCGCCCGAAGCCTTTAGGCCTTCGACGATCTCATCGGCCCGGCCGTCGCCGGGCAGGAGCGCGCGGGCGCCGGCGGACTCCGTCAGCAGCATGATGCTGCTGAGGTTTGGCACGCTCTGATCCTTGCCAGGAGTGAGGTCGCGATCGCGCTGCCGTTCGAGCCAGGCCAGCCACTGCTTGCGCAGCTTCTCCAAAGCCTTCTGGCTCGGCCCGAGCACTCGGATTTCAAGGTCCTGAACCGAGTGGCGCGGACCGCCTTCAGTCAGCACAAGCCCGCCCGCGAAATCGGGATTGATCGGGATGCCGAGCGCCGACGCTCCGCGCTGAAGCTGATCGCCTTCGGCGATGCCCCGCGCGACGACATCCAGCGGGTCGGCCAGATCGGGAGCCCAGGCTGAAAGATCGGGGACCTCGCGCACGGTCTCCTCGTCAATCTCCCGGCCGATGGTTTGGCTGAATGCGTTGTGCCAGAGCGCTTTGACGCCGAGATGTCTCCGGCCGGCTTCAGCTCGCGCGCGCAGTTCCCCAAACAGGTCGAGCAGCCCGATCACATGGTCGTTGTCGACATGGCTGAGCACGGCCAGTTCGAGTTGGCCGCGGTTCGTCACCAGGCGTTGGACGGTCGGCTTCAGGTGCGCCTGATAGGTGCGGGCCGGACCGCCATCGATCAGGACGAAACGCGGCCCAGCCGGGTCGCCATATTCCAGGAGCAGGCAATCCCCAAAGGCGGCTTGCACGGCGTGCAACTTGAACATCAAGCTGATTCTAGTGCGTCGTGGGGCGCCGGCCCAATCGCCGGTTTTGCGCGTCTTCGGCCGCAAACGCGCGAAAAACAAAAATCCCGGTCTGACCAGACCGGGATTCTCAAGATAGCGGGAGTAGGATTCGAACCTACGACCTCCGGGTTATGAGCCCGACGAGCTGCCACTGCTCTATCCCGCAACGGCGAAGGATGATTATACATACTTCTCTGGCGAAGTCAAGTTTTCGGCGGCGCGATTGACGCCCATGTCGTCCATTCAGGATGCTTCTTGCGCAGATCTTCGAACATTTCCCAGGTGTAGATGCCATTCCGGCAGCCGCCCTGCCAGACCAGATTCACCGCATAGCTGCCCACCGGCGTGATCGCACCCAGGATGTCCGACTTGGGCTTGAGGATCTTGAGCGGGTTGGTGTCGTTGCGCTCTTCGTTGCAGGTCGCGCACGGACAGGCCGCGCTGAGAAACGTGAACGGATAGTGGACGGTCGCGCCGTCATCCCAGCGGATGGCGATATGAGCGCGCTTTTTATCGGCGGTGATCGAGACCGGCTTCATCGTCGTGTTAACAACTTCAGGATCGATATCCCCCGTCCCGGCGTACGCCGGGACGGGGGATATCGATCCTGAAATAAGGTGGTGACGACAGGATTTGAACCTGTGACCAAGGGCTTATGAGTCCCCTGCTCTACCGACTGAGCTACGTCACCGAGCGGCTAAGAATTATAGCAGGGGTGGCCGCAATGGGGCACAATACCGTCCATGGAACTGCCCCGCGTCTTTGTCTCCCGGGTTGTCGACTTTGACATGCTCAACCAGCTCAATGGAATGGCAACCGTCATCCATTCGGACGTGGACGGCGCCATGCCGCGCGCGGCCCTGCTCGAGGCGGTCCGCAACGCCGATGCGCTGCTGTGCGTGCCGACCGAGCGGGTCGACGCCGACCTGCTAGCGGCAGCGCCTCGACTCCGCGTCGCAGCCAACTGCGCCGTCGGCTATGACAACATCGACATCGCGGCCTGCACCGCCCGCAGCGTGTGGGCGACAAACACGCCCGGGGTGCTGACCGAGACGACCGCCGATCTGGCCTTCGCCCTCATGCTTGCGGCGGCTCGCCGCCTGGGCGAGGCGCGCGATGCTGCCCTGGCCGGCGAATGGCGCGAGTTTTACTTTCGCAAATGGCTTGGGGTCGATGTTAACGGCGCAACGCTGTGCATCGCCGGGATGGGCCGGATCGGGGCGGCCATTGCCCGGCGCGCGCGCGGGTTTGGCATGCGCATCCTGTATCACAACCGGGTCATCGACGCGGCCGCCGAGGCTGAGACGGGCGCGCGCTGGGTGGGCAAGGATGAGCTCATTCGGAATGCGGACTTTCTCATGCTGACCCTCCCGCTGAATGCGGCAACCCGGGGCTTTATTGGCGCAACTGAATTTGCCCTCATGAAGCCGAACGCTGTGCTGATCAACATTGCGCGCGGGCCGATCGTTGATACCGAAGCGCTCAGCGCGGCCCTCAGCGCGCGACGCATTTTTGCGGCCGCCCTCGACGTGACCGACCCCGAGCCGCTGCCGCCCGGACACACGCTGTACGGCCTCGACAACTGCCTGATCGCCCCTCATATCGGGAGCGCGACCGTTCGCACACGCAAACAAATGTTTCAAACCGCCATTCTGAATGTCATGGCCGCCCTGCGCGGCGACATCCCGCCCAACTGCCTCAACCCTGAGGCCCGGGCATGAGCCTGTTCAAGACCGGGCTGCGCTACTTTCTACGCCGTCCGCTGCAATCGCTGCTGTGCATCTTTGGAGTGGCGCTTGGGGTTGCCGTTATCGTGGCGATCGACCTGGCGAATGGCAGCGCCTCGCGCGCCTTCGAGCTCAGCGCCGATGCCGTCGCTGGCCGAGCCACCCATCAGATCATCGGAGGCGCAACCGGCGTTGATGCCGAGATCTACCGCCGGATTCGGGTTGATCTGGGGATTCAGAAGTCGGCGCCGGTGATTGATCGTTATGCTTTGGCGACTGACCTCGATCGCCAGCAGATCAGGATTCTCGGGATCGATGTGTTTGCCGAGCCGCCCTTTCGAAACTACGTCGGCGGCGAAGATGCCTATGGCGCGCGGAACACCGCTTCTCTGGTCTCTTTCCTGACACGGCCCGATGCGCTATTGATCGGGCAGAGCCTGGCCAACCGCTATAACCTGAAGCCGGGCAGCCAGATCGCGTTTCGGATCGGAGACGCGCGGGTTGTGCTGACGGTAGCGGGTATTCTGATTCCGGCCGATGACAAGAGCGGCCAGGCCCTTGATGCGATTGCGCTGATGGACATCGGGGCCGCCCAGGCCCTGTTTGGCATGCGCAATCGGCTCTCCCAGATCGATCTGATCGTCGACGAAAGGACCGACGCCGGGCGAGCCGAGCTCGAGCGCATTCGGGCAATCCTGCCGCCCGGGGCCGAGCTGGTCAAACCCGAGGCCCGCAGCCAGAGCATCGAGCGGCTCAGCGACGCCTTCTCGCTCAATCTCACCGCCCTCAGCCTGATCGCGCTGCTGGTGGGCGTCTTTCTGGTCTACAACACAATCACGTTTTCCGTTGTGCAGCGCCGGCCGATGATTGGTATTCTGCGTTGCCTGGGCGTCACGCGCAGGCAGATCTTTGTGATGATCCTGACCGAGGCTGCGATCTTGAGCGCGATTGGCGGCGTGCTCGGCCTGGGGCTTGGCGTCCTGCTCGGGCGCGGCGCCGTTGGACTCGTCAGCGGGACCATTAACGATCTGTTCTATGTCGTCAATGTCCGGACGGTCAGCATCGACAACGCCACCCTGATCAAGGGCTTCGGCGCCGGCGTCATCGCGGCCATGGCCGCCGCCATCCTGCCCGCGTGGGACGCGACCAGCATTCCGCCCGTCGGCGCGCTCAGGCGCTCAAACGTCGAGGCCCGTTTGCGCAAACTGCTGCCGTGGCTGGCCCTGGCGGGTGTCATCTTCGCGGCGGTTGGAGCGGCCATGCTCTTGTGGTCGGCCAACCTCACGGTCAACTTCGGCGGGATTTTTGGGGTGGTGATCGGGGTCTCTCTCATGACACCGCTTTTGACCTTGTGGCTGATGCGGGCGCTAGGCCGGCCGATGGGGGCCTTGTTTGGTCTGATCGGCCGGATGTCGGCCCGCTCGGTGGCGAACTCGCTTTCGCGCACGGCGGTTGCCGCCGCCGCTCTGATGGTCGCGGTCTCGGTCATCATCGGGCTGCAGGGCATGATCGGGAGCTTTCGGTTGACGGTCGCAACCTGGCTGGAAACGTCGCTGACCGCCGATGTGTATGTGCGCCCGCCGACCAGCACCGCGGGCGAATCGCTGGTCTCGATCGCCCCGGACAAGATCGCGGCCCTGCGGGCGTATCCCGGGGTGATTGACTTGACCACGTATCGGCGTCTGACGGTCGATGCGACCGTCATTGATGGGGATTGGCGGCCGATCACTCTGCTGGCGGTCGGGACCGAGCGCGAGCGCCCGGAGGACATGTTTGTATGGAAGGAGGCCCGGGCGGGCGGGATCTGGCGCTCGATGCAGGGCCGGGATGAAATCGAGGTCTCCGAGCCCCTGGCCAATCGGCTTGGCCTCACTCCCCAGAACAACCGGCTGCGCCTGCGCACGCCGGTCGGCGAACGCGCGTTCACCGTGGTCGGGGTGATGTACGACTACGCCACGGACGGCGGCACGGTGTTCATCCGACGGGATCAGTTTGAGGCGCTGTGGGGCGACGCCGGAGTGTCGTCGCTGTCGATGTATCTGACGCCCGAGCTCGCGGCCAACACCGGAAAAGTGGCCGGCGACATGCGGCGCAGCTTCGCCGGGCTGGATCTGGTGTTCTTTGCGAATCGCGAGCTGCGCCAGGAAGCGCTCGTCATCTTCGACCGCACCTTCTCCATCACGAGCGCGCTCAACCTGCTGGCCACCCTGGTCGCCTTTATTGGCGTGCTCAGCGCGCTGATGGCGCTCCAGATCGAGCGCACCCGCGAGCTCGGGGTGCTGCGGGCCAACGGCATGTCGCTCGGACAGATGGCCCGCATGACGCTGCTGGAAACTGGGTTGCTGGGCGGCACGGCCGGCCTGATCGCGCTGCCCACCGGCTTCATCCTGGCCGTGATCCTGATTTACATCATCAACCTGCGTTCGTTTGGCTGGACGATCCGGATGGCGCTCGATCCCGGCATCTTCGTCCAGGCCATGTTGGTCTCGATTGTGTCGGCTCTCCTGGCAGCCGTGTATCCGATGTTGCGGTTGCGCCAGCTCAAGATCGCCGACGCAATTCGCACGGAGTAGGACATGGGGATTCGATATCTGTATCTCGTTCGGCACGCCCAACGGGCGCCTGAATCGCCCGGCGATGGGCCGCTCGAGAGCGGCATCACGTCCGCCGGTGTCGAACAGGCCCGTCTGGTCGCCGATCGCCTGGCCGGCCTGCCGGTCACGACGATCTATTGCAGTCCCCTGCGTCGGGCCGCCGAGACGGCCGACATCATCGCCCTGCGCCAACGCGCCGCGCGGCGGGTGGTTCTGCCCGCGCTGGCGGAGTGTTCGCCGGTGATTCCGCGCGGATTCGAGTCGGCCTTCGCGACCGTGACCCCGGCCGAGTTCTCGAAGATGAAGCGCCGGGCCGACGCCGCATATGCCCGCTTGTTCAAGTCGGTTCGCGGCGAGGACACCCATGAACTTGTGGTCAGCCACGGAAATCTGCTGCGCTATCTGCTGTTGCGCGCGCTCGATGTCAATCCGGCCGCCTGGGGTGGGCTTGATCTGTTGAACTGCAGCGTCAGCGTCGTGGTGTGCGAGCCGGGCCGGACGTGGGTGGCGGCGATCGGTGACGCGGGGCATTTGCCGCCGCGCCTGCAGACCTATGTCCGCGAGCGCGTCCCGCACGCCTTCTAGGCCTTCGAAGCGAGCCTTCCGGAAACGAACCATCCCGGCGCAGCCGGGATGGTTCGTTTCCGGAGAAACACGGGCCGGCCGGTGGGCCAGTGCACGCGCATAATGCGCGGCATGACAAGCACCCCCGCGCTCGATCGCCTTCCCGGGCTTGATGCGACGGTTCGCGCCATTCTGCGCGATTGGCGCGTGCCCGGGCTCGCCCTGGCCGTGGTCGCCGATGGCGCGGTCCTGGCGGCCCGTGGCTACGGCTACGCCGACCTCGAGCAGAAGCGGCCCGTGACGCCCGATACGACCTTCGCGATTGGCTCGTGCACCAAGGCCTTCACCACCACCGCGCTGGCGATGCTGGTTGAACGTGGCGCGTTGGACTGGGACCGCCCCGTCCGCGACTATCTGCCCGGCTTCCGGATGCTCGACGAAGTCGCAGGCGCCCGGGTCACAGCCCGTGACCTCGCCTGTCATCGGACCGGCCTTCCGAGCCACGACCCTGTGTGGTACGGAGCTGGCGTGTCGCGGCACGAGCTCGTCAAGCGCCTCGCGTATCTTGCGCCGACACGTGACTTCCGATCGGCCTATCAGTACAACAACCTGATGTATATCGCCGCCGGTGTGCTGGTCGAGGCGATTTCCGGAATGACCTGGGAGGACTTCACCCGCCGGCGCATCCTCGAACCGCTGGGGATGCATCGCAGCTCGTTCTCACCCGCTCGCGCGCTTGCCCTCGGCGGACTGGCCCTGCCGTATATGGAGCGCGACGGGCGCGCGGTCCGGATTCCGTTCATGGCCGAGGGCGAGGACGCTCTCAGCGCCGCCGGTTGGATCCACTCCAGCGTCATGGAGATGTCCACCTGGCTTCGCTTGCATCTGGCCGGTGGCGCCGCTCCCGGCGTGGGCCAGCTCGTCGCCGCGGATCGCCTGGCTGAGACGCACACCCCGCAGGTCGTCGCACCGGAGCCGGCGCCAATGTTCAGCGCCTATCCCGAACTTGCGTACATGACCTATGGCCTGGGCTGGCGGAATGCGGGCTATCGGGGTAATCGGATCGTCATGCACGGCGGCGCCATCGATGGTTACTGCGCCCACACCTCCTTCATGCCCGAGTTGGGGTATGGGATCGTTGTGCTTAGCAACCTGGATGGACAGCCCGCGGCCCAGATGGTCGCGTATCGCATCTACGATCTGTTGCTCGGGTTGGAGCCAATCGACTGGAGTACCAGGATCCGAACCCGGACCGCAGAAGCGCGATCGGCGACAGAGGCCAGCCTGGCCCGGGCGCGCGCCGCCCGAGTCGATCCGGACGTCGCGACAGAGCCGGTGAGCGCCTGCGTCGGCCGTTATCGCCACCCTGGCTATGGCGACGTGTCGGTCACGGCCGCCGGCGACGCCATTACCCTGACGCACAACACCCTACTCTATGCTGGCAGCCGATTGGGGGCCAACGCGTTTGAACTGGCCAACGCGCTGATCGGGCGCCCGCGTTTTGTGCGCTTTCTGCTCGACGCCGCCGGACGGGTGGGCGCCCTGGCGATTCAGTTTGAGCTGGGCGCCGAGGAAATCGTCTTCCAGCGCATCCCGCAGGTCAAACCATCACCGACGTAGTAGAGACGCGCCACGGCGCGTCTCTACGGGCGCGCGATCAGCGCCAGGACTTTGTGGTCGCTCCCGGTGAGCGCCAGACCGGCGATCTCGTCGCGGTCGGCCCAGATCAGACGACCATAGCTGCCGTCGCCTTCAAGGACCGGGGTCCCTGCGCCAGGAGCGACACGCGCAACGTGGCGCACAAGCCGGAAATGGGTGAAGGTGTGTCGGACCACCCCGATGAAATCAGCATCGGCGACGCGCGCTCTGACGCCCGCCCGGGCTGCCAGGATTGCTTCAAGCTCGGCCGCGGCCGCATCGGGCTCGAACGCGCCGGCGGGTCCGGGGACACTTGAAATGAACTCCCACAGCCCGCCCAGCAAACCGCTTGCGGGACGTTGCCCGAGCAGCATCCGTCCGGCTGCGTCGCAGACGACGGCCGTCAGCGCGATCCGTTCCGGGATCGGCTGTTTCTTGATCTTCACCGGAAAAGCTTCGGGAGCACCGGACGCATAGCCGACGCAGACGTCGCGGAGCGGGCAGCTGTCGCAACGCGGCGCCCGGGGCAGGCACACTGTCGCGCCGAGTTCCATCAGCGCCTCGTTGAAGTCGCCGGCGCGACCCGGGGGCAACAGCGCGGCATCCAGGGCCCAGAGCAGATCGTCGAGTTGGCGCAGGCGCGCAGGTGCGGGGCCGAACTCCGCAGGCCAGGATGTTGTCCGCCAATCTGGGCCGATGGCGAAGAGGCGAGACAGAACACGTTTTACATTTCCATCCAGCGCGGGCGCATCCTGGTGGAAGGCCAGGCTGGCGATGGCGCCCGCGGTGTAGCGACCGATGCCGGGCAGGGCCATCAGCGCGTCGACGGATTGCGGAAGTGCGCCGCTGTCACTTGCGGCAATCGACTGCGCGGCGCGGTGCAGGTTCCTGGCTCGCGCGTAGTAACCCAGACCTTCCCACAATTTCAGCACGCGGTCCAGCGGCGCGGCGGCAAGATCGGCGATCGTTGGCAACTCGCGCGTCCAACGCTCGAAATAGGCAATCACGGTGGTGACCTGGGTCTGTTGCAGCATTGTCTCGGACAGCCACACGTGATACGGGTCGCGCGGCTCGCGCCGCCAGGGCAGGTCGCGCCGGGCGCTGGCAAACCAGGCAAGCAGGCCATCGATAGCGCGGCGGAGCGGAGCCGGACTCCGGCGGCCTCCTCGCCGCGTTTCCGGGCCTCCGAGTGAGACGGCTTGGTTGGCTTTCAGTGCGCGTGGCATCGCAAAACGAAACGTCACAGCTCAGCCCAATTCAATGGAATCGGCGCAAATCTGCGTAATCTGAACCCATCACGGATCAATCCGGCTCAACCGTCGGGCAGCCAAGAACAACAGCACGATGGCGGCAAACAGATAAAGGACGGTCAGGATGACAAACGGCGCCGGCCAGAGCGGCTCGCTCACCGGCCCGCCCGGATTGAAGCTGAAGCGCAACATGTCGTTGCGGTTGTCGAAGTTCAGCATGGACGCGACGAAAGCGCTGATCGGGCTCAGGCTCATCAAGCCCAGGGTCGCCACCTGGGCCAGCGCGCTCTCGCCAGCAGCGGCGGCGCGGCCGCCCGCCGCCGTGCCGGCCGTGAGCGGCAGCAGAAAGCCCGTGAGCGCAAGCAGTAGAATGCCGCTGCCGATCAGGATCAGCAGTATTGCGCCGTAGGTGACGACGACGGCTGACACGGTCGAACCCGCATAGCACGATGCGCACAGGCCCATCACCGAGAACAGGATCGCCGTCGCCACGCTCAGGCACACGGCCATGCCCATCTGCGAGAGTTCAATCCCGCCGAGCAGGAAAGCCAGACTGAACAGGGGCAGGGTGGCCAGCAGAATCAGCAGGCTGAAGCCCAATGACGCGGTCAGCTTGCTCAACAGGATCTGCCACGGCGTCAGGGCCGTCGACCGGAGCAAATCAAAGGTTCTGCGTTCGCGCTCGCCCGAAATTGCGCCGCAGGTCAGGGCCGGCGCCGCAAACGCCGCCACGATGAGCTGCATCCCGACCAGGGCGTAAAACACGCCCGTCCCGACCGTGCGCGAGGCGCCCGCGCCCTGGTTGGCGCTCACCAGCGCGGCGATGGCGTAAACCAGCAGGGATACCCCGCTCGTCACGAAGATCAGGACGCCCAACAGGCCGGCGGCATGGCCGCCCCGCATCCGGGCGTCAAGCTCGCGCAACGCGAGTGGGTTGATCCGATCTCGGCGGGACGTGGCCGGCAGGGCAGGGGCGCTATCGGGCTCCATCGCGCACCTCTTCGAACATGGCCTCGAGGCTGTCGGCCCGCTCGACAAATGAGACGACCTGGACTCCGGCCCGCAGCAGGTCGTTTAGCAGCGCGCTGGCTTCGACGTAATCGCCGTCGAAGTTCAAGCGCATTTCCGAAACGAGCGGGGGCGCCCCGGCCAGGGTCGGGTCGGCCACCAGGCGGGCGTCGAAGACTCCAGCGTTCGACCCTGCCACGGCGAGCGCGGCGTCCGACTCGCCCAGAAAGGTGATAAGCATCGGCCGGTGCGGGCGCAGGCGGGACGCAAGCGCGGCATACTCGCCCGTGGCCACGATGCGACCGCGCTCCAGAAGGGTGATGTGGTCGCACAGGCCTTCGAGTTCGCCCATGTTCCGCGAGGTGATCAGAATGGTCTTGCCCATCAGGCGCAGCTCGCGAATCAGTTCGCGCACTTCGACCCGTCCGCGCGGATCGAGACCCCCCAGGGGATCATCGAGCAAAAGCACGAGCGGGTCATGGGTGAGCGCGCGAGCCAGGCTCAGACGCCGGCGCATCCCTGGCGAGAGCGTTTCGAGTGGCGTGCCGCCGCGGTGGCCGAGATCGACCAGTTGCAGCAAGTCACGCGCCAGTGGATCGCGTTCGCTGGAGGGCACGCCATGGCATGCCGCAAAAAAGATGAGGTACTCGCTGGCAGTCATATTGGAATACTGGCCGAACTCGGCGGGCACATAGCCCGTAATCGACCGGACAGCGAGTGGATCCGCCGAAACCGACAGGCCATGCACCCGGGCTTCGCCGCCGCCCGGCGCCAACAGGGCCGCCAGTATGCGGAGAAGGGTGGTCTTGCCCGAGCCGAGCGGACCCACCAACCCGTGGGCGCTGCTTGTGCGCGCGCTGAAATCGATCCCATCGAGGGCAACCGTCTTTCCAAAGCGTCGGGTCAGGGTCCTGGTTTCGACAGCGCTGGTCATGTCATTTTCGCGCGCGGTAGGCCTCGATAACCCGGGCCAGGCCAGCGTCGAGGCCGGTCTTCGCCACGAAGCCCAGGCGCTCGCGGGCGCGGGTCAGGTCGGCGCACAGATAGGACACACCGCCGCTCTCTTGCGAAACGCGCAATGGTGTCAGATCTCTGCCGAGGGCGCGTCCGATCGTCGCGACCAGATCGTTGATGCTCGTTGCGACGCCGCTCCCGACGTTGATCGTCAAGCGGCTCAAGCCCTGGCCCGACAAGGCCGCGGTCAGCGCATTGACGACATCATCGATATACACAAAGTCGCGCTGCTGCCGCCCGCTGCCAAAAACGACGATTGATCCGCCCGAAAGCGCCTGACGGACAAGGGAGGGCACCACTGGCGGGTGATTGGCGCGATGGGGCTGGCCCGGGCCATAGGTGTTAAAGATCCGCAACGCCACGGTCTCCATCCCCCACAGGCCGCCAATGGTGTGGACAAAATGCTCGGCCGCTAGTTTGCTCACGGCATACGGCGAATTGGGGTGGGGGGCATCGTCTTCACGGGCCGGTCCGTCCAGATCGCCGTAGACGGCGCCGGAGGAGGCCAGCACAAACCGGCGGACGCCCGCGTCGCGCATGGCCTGCAAAAGCGCGATGGTGCCGCCGACGTTTGTTGCGTTGTACTCACCCGGGTAAAGCACTGACTCGGACACACTCACCCGCGCTGCCAAATGGCAGACCACATCCACGCCCTGCAGCATCGTCCACATACGGGGGATGTCGGCGACATCGCCGCGCTGGAAATGAACGGCCGGGTTCAGGCGCTCCGGGTCTCCGCTGCTCAGGTCATCGACGGCCCGGACCGTGTGGCCGCCTGCAATCAACGCGTTGGCGAGCGCGGATCCCAGAAAGCCTGCCCCGCCGGTGATAAGGACCTTCATGCTATCCCGGGGGCCAGGTCAGCCCGCGCCCGCCCAGCAAATGGAGATGCAGATGCCACACGCTCTGGCCCCCATCGCGATTGCAGTTCATCACCAGCCGATAGCCTGACTCCGCGATGCCCAACTCGGCGGCAAGTCGCGCGGCAGTCAGGACCAGCTTGCCCAGCACGGCCTGATCGGCCTCGGATGCGTCATTGAGTGTCCGAATCGGCCGGTTTGGGATCAACAGCACGTGGGTGGGGGCCACGGGGCTGACATCATGAAACGCGGTGATGTCAGCGTCTTGATACACGATCCGCGCGGGGATTTCGCCACGGGCGATCTTGCCGAAAACGGTATCCTCTGCCATGCCGCCCATTGTAGTGGGAGCGTGATTGCGCCGTGTGCCAGCGAGATGGCTTGCGGAGTTGATAGTTCACGCCTCTACTACAATGGCCAAAACATGGATGATCTGAAAAAACTGGCCGGCGAATATGCCGCGAACCTCATTTCCGACGGAATGCTGGTCGGGCTGGGCGAGGGCACGACCGCCTACTGGGCCATTCGGCGTGTCGCCGAGCGTTTGCGCGACGGCAGCCTGCGCGACATCGCCGCGGTCGCCTGCTCGCTCAACGTCGAGCAACATGCGCGCGAACTCGGCATTCCCATCGCGTCCTTCGACGAGCGCACCCGCATCGATATCACGATCGACGGGGCCGACGAAGTGGATCCGCAACTGAACCTGATCAAGGGGGGCGGTGGCGCGCTGTTGCGCGAGAAGATCGTGGCCGAGGCCAGCGCCCGCGAGATCATCGTCGTCGACGAGGGCAAGCTCTCAACGGCGCTTGGCGTACGCTGGCCGGTGCCGGTGGAGGTCCTGCCCTTTGCAGCCGGACCCGTGGCGCGCTTCCTTGCAGGACTGGGGGGGACACCGCGCCTGCGCGTCCGGGCTGATGGCGCGCGCTATCTCACCGATCAGCGCAATCTGATCTTTGACACGTCCTTTGGCCCGATCCCCGACCCGGGCGCGCTTGCGATCCGCCTGGACGCCCGGGCCGGGCTCGTCGCGCATGGCCTGTTTGTCGGCCTTGCCACCGAGATCGTCATTGCGGGTCCGGGCGGGATCCGCCATGTCCAACGGGGCGAGCCCATCTTTTCCGGAGACCCGCCGGCATGAGTGCCGCCACGCCGAACAGGGTCGCGCTTGTCACTGGCGGCAACCGCGGAATTGGGTTTGCGGCCTGCCGCAAACTGGCTGGTCTGGGCTATACCGTGTTGCTGGCCAGCCGGGACCGCATGCGGGGCGTCCGCGCGGCAGAACAACTTCAGCAGTTGGGCTCTGTTCTGCCTGTCACCCTTGATGTGGCGGCCCCTGATGCTGGCGATACGCTGCGGCGTGTCATTGCCGCAAACGGCGGGCGCCTGGATGCGCTGATTAACAATGCCGCGATCCTGATCGATGAAAATCGCCGGATTCTCGACGCCGACTTTGGCGATCTGCAGCGCACTCTCGAGACCAATGTCTATGGCTCGCTCAGGCTGGCCCAGGCGGCCATTCCCATCATGCGCAAGCAGGGTTATGGACGGATTGTCAACGTCTCGTCCGAGATGGGGCAGCTAGCGGGCATGGGAGACGACAGTCCAGCCTATCGCCTGTCAAAGACAGGCCTGAATTCGGTGACGACCATGCTCGCGGCCGCCACCCGGTCGGACAACATCCTCGTGAATAGCTGTTGTCCGGGCTGGGTGCGGACTGACATGGGCGGTCTGCAGGCATCGTTGACCCCGGAAGAGGGGGCGGATACCCCAGTTTGGCTGGCGACCTTGCCTGACGGCGGCCCTACGGGTGGCTTCTTCCAATCCCGCCGGGCAATCGCCTGGTAACCGCTGGCTGGGGTTTACCCCAGTCTCATGGCCTTCTCAATCGCTTGGCCTAAGCTTTGCCTTGTTTAGTAAACTCAACGTCAACCCAGGAGGCAGGGCATGAATCACGAATTCACTGAAGGCATCCCCCAACCCGCAGCGTTGAACGGGCTCGGCCAGCGTAGCGGACATGCGCCCATCGACGTCATCAAGGTCTCGGCCCAGTCCCGAACCTCGTCTGTGGCGGGCGCAGTCGCGGGCATCGTGCGCGAACATGGCCGGGCGACAGTCCAAGCCATCGGCGCTGGCGCAGTCAATCAGGCGGTCAAGGCCATGGCCATTGCCCGGGGTTATCTGCTGCTGGACGGCATCAATGTCGTCATCATCCCATCGTTTTCCGACGTAGATATCGATGGGGCTGAGCGCACAGCGGTCCGATTCGCTGTCGAACCCCGTTAAAACTCCGGCTATCCACAGTTGCGAAGGGCCCCGGCACTGCCGGGGCCCTTCGCCATTAAGGTCCAGTCGGTCTCCGTGCCATAATCTGCCGGGTATGCGCACCGATCTTCACTGCCACAGCACCGCGTCCGACGGCGCGCTCGCCCCCCGCGATCTCGTCCAGCTTGCTCGCAAGCGCGCCATTGACGTCATCGCCCTGACCGATCACGATACGATTGCCGGCCATGGCGAAGCACTGGCCGCGGGCCGGGAACTTGGGGTTCGGGTGATTCCTGGGGTCGAGATCAGCGCGCTTGGAGCGCAGGGCGAAACCCACGTTCTTGGTTATGGCGTCGAACCAGACGACGACGCCACCCGCGCGACGCTGCTGGCGCTCCGGACGACTCGCGAAAGCCGGGCGAAACGCATCCTGACAAATCTTCTCCGGCTTGGGATCAGCATCGACTTCGAGCGGATCAAGGCGATCGCCGGGGATGGCATGATCGGCCGCCCGCATATTGCGCGGGCTCTGGTGGACAAGGGGGCTGTGTCGACCACCCAGGAGGCCTTCGATGTGTATCTGGCGGAGGGCAAGCCGGCCTATGCCCCAAACGACGCGCTTGATCCCCTTCAAGCCATCGATCTCATCCATCGCGCGCGTGGGGTGGCGGTCCTGGCCCATCCTGCATTCACCCACGGCGATGTTGAAGCGTTGCTCGAGTCGATGATTGGGCATGGACTGGATGGGATCGAAGTCTATTACCCGCATCACAGTCTGGGGCAGATGACACGCTACGCCGAGATCGCCCGCGAGCATAGCTTGCTGGCGACGGGCGGAAGTGATTTTCATGGGCTTACGCAGGACGACTCGTTTGGATTTGGCGAAATCGGATTGCCGGCGGGCACGGTCGAGGCGCTTGACGCCCGGATTGCCGCCCGGCGCGGGTAAAATCGCCGGCCGTGATCAAAAACTGGCGAATCTGGTTCGGTGTGACGCTCAGCGCGCTGGCGCTGTTTCTAACATTGCGGACTGTGGATTTCGGCCAGGTCCAGGCGGCAATGGCCCGCGCGGCCTGGATCTGGTTCATTCCGGCTGCGGCGACTTTCATCGCGGGGCTGTACTTCCGGGCCAGACGCTGGTCTCTGCTCATGGACGATACGCCGCTCGGGATCACCTGGCACGCGATGCTGATTGGCTACATGCTCAATATGAGCCTGCCCTTGCGACTGGGTGAAGTGGCGAGGGCCTGGGTAATCGGGCAGCGGACGGCGGTGAGTTTTACGCGTGCGTTGAGTTCGATCGTTGTCGACCGGATGCTCGACCTGGCGGCCGTGTTGCTGATGTTCGCTGCCTTTGCGCTCGTGTTGCCCATGCCGCCCGAGTTGGCCAGCGCCGCCTGGGCGGGGAGCATCGCGCTGGTGATCGTTGTGATCGCGTTTGGCCTGGCGATCTGGCAATCGCAGCGGGTCGAAGCCCTCATGCGATCGGTCATGAAGCGGTTTCCCCGACTGCACGCCGATCGTTGGGTGGGCCGATTTCACGAGCTGTGTGACAGCTTTCGCGCGATTGGCGATGGGCGCCGGCTGGCGGGGGTATTGGCGAACACCGGGTTGTTGTGGGCCTTTGCGACGCTGCTCGCCTTCTTTGCTCAGGCGGCCTTTATGCCGCCGCGACTGGACCAGGCTGGCCTGGTCCTGATCGCATCCAACCTTGGCGGCGCAGCCCCGAGCGCGCCTGGCGGTCTCGGTCTGCTGCAGGGCGCGGCCAAGCTCGCATTGGTCGGCCCGTTCGGGATTGACGAGAATCTGGCGGTCGCCTTCATCTTCGTCTGGTCTCTATCGCAACAGCTCTCGCTGATCGTGCTCGGCGTCATCGGCCTGGGCCGGGTCGGACTGTCGCTCAAGGAGACTGTGGGCGCCGGACAAAAGCCGGCCTAGGCGGCGAAATATGCGCATCCTTCATGCTCTGACCTACTATCGGCCGCACATCAGCGGGTTGACGATCTACGTCGAGCGTCTTGCCCGCGGCCTGGTCCGCGCCGGCCACGAGGTCACTGTTCTGACCTCGCAGTTTGACCGCGCCCTGCCGTTGGAGGAGATTGTTGAGGGTGTGCGGGTCATTCGGGTGCCCGTCATCGCGCGGCTGAGCAAGGGCGTCATCATGCCGACCGTGGGTCAGGCGGCCAGCCGGCTCATGGCCGATCACGACCTCGTTCATCTTCACCTTCCCCAGTTTGATGGGGCGGGTCTTGCCCTGCGCGCGAAGTTGGCCAGGCGGCCGGTGACGCTGACCTATCACTGCGACATCGAACTCCCGCGGGGTGTGCTGAATGCTGTCGCCCAGCCCGTCATCCACCTGGCTAATCACATCGCCGCGCGCTGGACGGATACGCTGGTCGCCTACACCGATGACTATGCCCGCCATTCGCCCTTTCTTTCCCGGTATCTGGCCAAACTCAAGGTCATTCCGCCGCCCGTCGAGATCGGCGAGCCAACCGCGGCCGACCTTGCCGCGTTCCGCCAGAAGTTCAATCTGAGGGGCGGCCCGGTCATCGGGATGGCCGCCCGTCTTGCCACCGAAAAGGGTGTTGAAGTGCTGGTCAACGCGCTCGAGATTGCGCGGCGGACACGGCCGGACGCGCGGGTGCTCTTTGCCGGACCGTATCAGAATGTCCTGGGCGAGGCCGAGTATGCCCGCCGATTGCAGCCGCACTTTGACGCGCTTGGCCCAGCCTGGACGTTCACGGGGTCCTTGCGCGGCCCAGAGCTCGCCGCGTTCTTCGCCTCGCTCGACGTGCACGTGCTGCCCAGCCTGAACTCGACCGAGTCTTTTGGCCTGGTTCAGGTAGAAGCGATGTTGTGCGGGACGCCCTGTGTGTGCAGCGATCTGCCCGGCGTGCGCGTTTCGGTGCAGGAGACCGGGATGGGTGAAGTTGCGCCAATCGGAGATGCTGCCGCTCTGGCCGCCGCGATCGAGCGGGTGATTGCGAATCGAACGCGCTACGTGCGCCCGCGCTCAGAAATCTCCGCGCGCTACAGCACGGAGCGCTCGGTGGTCGCCTATACCGGCCTCTACGAAGACTTGCTCGCCCGGCACGCGCGTAAATAGACCGTGCTGCTGAGGATTCTGAGCACACGGCAAGCCCGCACGCCATCGATCCGGCGCTGCGCTGAATTGGATTACACTTCTTTTTTGCGGAATTTGCCGCGCGGGAGACTGTAAGTGAACCAATCCTCTAATCAATCAACCAGCCACACTCCGGATCCGAAGACAAATGCTGAAGGATCGGTGGGAGAGCGCAACCGCGGCGGCCAGCCGGGCTGGTTCCTGTTCGGTTTATTGGTCGGCGCCGTGGCGATGGCCGGCGCGATGACGCTTCTTTCCGCGGATCGCCCGCCGGCTGTTGACCTGGCCGCGGTTCGGCAGGCGGCCCGCGAGGGTGCGGCCGAAGCGATCAGCGCTGCACAGCCTATTGGCCCGGTTGCACCGGCCGCCGCAGCGGCCGCCCAGCCACAGGTCCAACAGGCGGTCGCCGCCGCGCCCGGCGCAGCGGCCATTGCCGACAGCATCGTTGTGCGGGCCGCCAACGTCCTTGGCAAGCCAGAAGCGCCGATCACGCTGGTCGAATACAGCGATTTCCAATGCCCGTACTGTCTCCGGCACTTCAGCGAAACGCAGAATCGCCTTGTCGCCGAATATGTAAATACAGGCAAGGTCAAGATTCTCTTCAAGAACTTCCCGATTCCTGAGCTGCACCCGCAGGCCTTTCAGGCCTCAGTGGCAGCCGAATGCGCGGCCGAGCAGGGCAAGTTCTGGGCCTATCACGATGTGCTCTTCCAACGCTTTGGCGCGCGCACCATTGACTACACGCCGGCCGGGTTGGGCGGCTACGCGGCTGGTCTTCAGCTGGATCGCGAGAAGTTCGACGCGTGTCTGCGCGACGAGAAGATCACCGCGCGGATCAACGCCGATCGCCAGGAAGGCAGTCGCCTCGGTGTGCGCGGCACCCCCACTTTCTTTGTCAACGGCCAGCAGCTTGTCGGGGCACAGCCGTACGAGGCCTTCAAGGCCGCCATCGACGCGGCGCTCGCCGGGCGCAACTGAAGCCGATGAATGAGACCATTCTTGTCGTCGACGACGAGAAGAACATCGTCGATCTGATCGAGATCTATGCTCGCCAGCAGGGATATGCGACCCTGCGCGCTCACGACGGCCGGACCGGACTGGATCTTGTCGCGTCCGCTTCGCCGGATCTTGTCGTGCTGGATCTTATGCTGCCCGTGCTCGATGGCTGGGAAGTCTGCCGCCAGATCCGGGCGAAATCCGATCTCCCGATCATCATGTTGACCGCCCGCGACGATGACGTCGACAAGATCGTCGGGCTCGAGCTCGGGGCCGACGACTACATGACCAAGCCGTTCAATCCGCGCGAGTTGATGGCCCGGATCAAGGCGATTCTGCGCCGGCGCGAGGGCGGCGCGGTCAAACCCGCGGATGGCGCCGCTTTGGCCGTCATTCGCGCCCAGCAACTTCTGGTCGATCCTGCGCGGCGTGAAGTCCACGTGGCCGGGACGGAAGTCAAACTGCGGGCAAAGGAGTTCGATCTGCTGCTGTCCCTGCTCGAGCACAAGAGCATCGTTCTGACCCGCGAAAAGCTGCTCGAGGTCGTGTGGGGTTTTGATTTTGCCGGGGAAACGCGCACGGTTGACGTGCACGTGGCGCAGTTGCGCAAGCGCATCGCGGGCAGCGGAGTCGAAATCGAGACCGTGTTTGGCGTGGGCTACAAGCTCCGCGCGTGACGGTGAAGCGCGCGATGTCATTGCGTGTCCGGCTCTTCCTTTCGCATAGCCTGGTGATCGCTGTCAGCCTTGCAATTCTTGCCCTGGTCCTGGGGCTGGTGCTGACCGACTTCCAAACCCGCTTGGCGCGGGTGCGTCTGTCAACGATCGCGTCTGAGCTTGTGCTCGCGAATCGACGACCCGTTAACGCCGCCCAACAGGATTCGGCCGACCGCTTTTTCGAACGGGTCGCCCGGCTGGCCAACCAGCGCAGTCTGCGCGCGTTCTGGCTGGACGATGATGGCACGATTCTTTCTGACAGCCTGCCCGGTCAGCGCGCAACGTTGGGGGTTCAACGTCTCGACGTGTCTCGTCCGCCTCCGGTGTCGGGCGTTGACCCCGACATCATTGCGATTGGCGAATTTCGTGATGCGCGAGACCGGGTCTGGGAGTATGTGGTCGCGAAAATCCGCCCCGATATCCTGAGGTCGGATCTGATTGCCTTCGCCCGCCCGGTGCCTGCGGCAGCCCTCACCGTCTTTGACGTGGTCGAGGAAAACCTCTTTCGCCGGATTGTGCTCTCGGGTTTGATCGCGCTCATCGTGGCAGGTGTCATCGCGGCGCTGGTCGCGCGTTCGATCGCCCAGCCGATCCAAAGGGTCGCGCTTGGGGCGGCCGCCATCGCCCAGGGGCACTACGACCAGCGCGTGACCGTAACCGGGCCGGCGGAGGTGGTGGAGCTGGCCAACGACTTCAACCAGATGGCCGAGCGCGTCCAGTCGGCGCAGCAGCGCGAGCGCGACTTCGTGGCCAACGTGTCGCATGAGCTCAAGACGCCGCTGACCTCGATTCAGGGTTTTGCCCAGGCAATCCGCGACGGCGCGATCACCGAGGAGTCCACCACGCGCAACGCGGGCCAGGTCATTTTTGATGAGGCCGAACGGCTGCGCCGGCTTGTGACGGGACTTCTGGATTCGTCGCGCCTGGAGGCGGGTGAAGCATCCCTGCGGCGGGATTCAGTCAGCCTGAACGACATCGCGCGGGCGACTGTGCCCAAGTTCGAACTGCGCGCCGAAGCCGGCGGGGTGGCCCTGCGCGGGCATTACGCCGAGTTGCCCGCCATCCTCGCCGACGGTGATCGGCTTTCCCAGGTTCTTGTCAACCTGATCGACAACGCGCTCAAACACACCCCGCGAGGCGGGCAGGTTTCGATCGAAACGGCGGCGCGTCGAGATCCGCGCGGCCAGCGCGCCGGGGTGGAGCTTGTTGTTTCCGACACAGGCAGGGGCATTCCGCCTGCCGACCTGCCACGCCTTTTCGAGCGCTTTTATCAGGTCGATAAGGCCCGGGCGCAGACCCAGCCTGGCAGCGTCGGGCTCGGCCTTTCCATCGTCAAGCAAATTGTCGATGCCCATAGCGGACGGATCACGATTCAAAGCGCGCCCGACATCGGCACGCGGGTGGCCGTGTGGCTGCCCACGGGGCTGTGAGAGCGGACGCGGGCAGTACAATCGTCTCAGGCTTGATCAGGGCATTTGATATCCGGGAACTGGGCGCCGCGCAGCGGTTGTGCGTGTCGGGCCGCATGTTGGCCTTTGAACTTGCAGCCGTAGACGGCCT
>Ga0154020_10001528_pt1 | contig 28491 bp, 28 predicted proteins | sample Klosneuvirus_201_FD_109709 | JGI IMG/M metagenome (GOLD analysis project Ga0154020, IMG submission 109709) | Active sludge microbial communities from wastewater, Klosterneuburg, Austria - Klosneuvirus_20160825_MG | ecosystem: Engineered > WWTP > Aerobic digester > Activated sludge | place...
CAGAAGCCCATCGCCGCCGTGGACGTGAGCCGCATCCAGCCGAAGCTCACGCTGGCCGAGCTGCGGCAGCCGTTTCTGCATCGGATCGAGAAGGCGATCTACCAAGATCCGTTCTGAGTCTGGGCGCGCCTTCTCGGCGCCGAGCTCTCGGAACCAGAGATTGCGCCACGGCGCCACGCTCGGAGATATCAGTCCTGGCGCGAAGCGCGCCGTGAAATTCTGAGCTCTGAAGAAGTAGCTCCTCTTCGTGGCGCTCTTGGCGTCTTTGCGGTTGGTCTTCTCCCGTTCCGTTTCACTCCCCTGAGGGTCGGCCGGCGACGAGCCTTGCACGCGGGCGCCCGGACCCGGCAAGCTCGGGCGGTGATCGCGCTGGTCGTGTCGGTGCTGGTGGCCGCGGGGTGCATCGGGGTGAGCGCGAAACGCCTGGCGCTGGTGACGGCCATCGAGCGCGAGGCCGTGCTGAGTGACGGGCTCGAGCGGGCCAGCCGCGAGCGCTTGCTCTCGAAGCTGCCCGCCGAGAGCGCGCTGGGGCGGGCGGCGCGGGAGGTGCTCGAGGCGCCGTCGCGGCCGCTGGCCGTCGCGAGCCTGAACGAGACGCTGGGCGACGTGGCGCGGGAGCTGGACGTGAGCCGCGAGGTGCCGAAGAGCGCGACCCGAGTCGCCCTGGCGTCGGGCGCGCTGCTCGGGTTGATCGAGCTGGGCCGCCGGCTCCCCGACGACGGCGCCCAGGCTCTGGTCGGCGCCGCCCCCTCGGTCGCCGCCGGCCTGGTGGGGATGGTCGCCTGCATGCTCCTGGCGCGCTCGGCCGAGCAGCGCGGCCGGCGGGCCAGGGACGGGTGGGACCGGCTGGGCCGGATCCTGGAGCGCCTGCTCTCGGAGTCGGACAATGTGGGCCAGCACCAGCGAGTGGACCCGGGGCGCCCCCCCGACTAGTGTTTGTTCGCCCCGGCGGGAACTTAGCGAGCCTGCCGGCTGTCGGACGCTACCACCAGGGGTCTTCCTGGCGACAGTTGCGGAGACGAACTCGATGTCCCAGCACCAGCAGCCGTTCCAACAACCAGGAAGTCAGAGGCCGGGTCAGATGACGGCCGTGATGCGCGCCGTCGCCCAGACCGGGCCGAAGGTGCTGCGCATCGGCGTGGTGCAGGGTGGCCGCATCCTGGAAGAGCGCATCGTCAAGCAGCGCATCCACGTGACCGTGGGCCCGAGCGAGAAGGCGATGTTCGTGGTCGCCACTCAGAACCTGCCCCCGACCTTCCGCCTCTTCGAGCTGGTCGGCAACGACTACTGGCTGAACTTCCTGGACGGCATGGCGGGGCGCATCGCGCTCCCGACGGGCATCTCAGATCTGTCCATGCTCAAGGGCCAGGCGCGGCGCACGCCCCAGGGCGCGTATCAGATCAAGCTGACCGAGGATTCACGCGGCAAGGTGGTGGTGGGCAACACCACCATTCTGTTCCAGTTCGTGGCACCGCCGCCGGTGCAGCCCAAGCCGCAGCTGCCGGTCAGCGTCACGCAGGGCGCGACCAGCATCGACTGGGGCACGACCATGATCGCGGCGTTCTCGTTCCTGCTGCATTTCCTCGCGATCGGCTCGGTGTACTCGGACTGGCTCGATCCGGTGTTCGACGAAGAGGTCAGCGTTGCGGGGCTGGTCGATCAGATGCGATCGCTGCCGCCGCCGCCGCCGGTCGAGAACAAGGAAGAGGTCACCGACGACAAGGCCGAGAAGGCCGAGAAGGCCGAGAAGGCCGCGCCCAAGACCGCCGGTGGCGCGAAGGGCGGCGCGGCAGGCAAGAGCGGGCCAATGTCCGGCGCTCAGGCGGCGGCCCTCAGCAAAGAGCTCGACAACCTCGAGATGGCGACCATCGGCGCGCTCTCGGCGCAGGGGCCGGCCACCGCCGGCGTGCTGCGTGGCGGTGAAGTTCCGACCGGCGCCCTCGACGCGGCCGCGGCCAGCGGCGCCGGCGTTTCCGCCGGCGGCATCGGCGGCCTGAACCTGGGCAGCGGCGGCGGCACGATCCGGCCCGGCATGGGCGGGTCGGGCTTGGCCGGCATGGGCACCACCGGCAAGACCGGCGGCACCAGCGGCACCGGCGAGGTGAAGAAGGTCGAAGGGCCGAAGGGCAGCGCCAACGTGGGTGGGGCGTCGGTCAGCGGCGGCAACGTCAGCAACGCCGCCCGCGTCGTGGCCGGCATGCGCGCCGGCTTCCGCTCTTGTTATAACCGCGGGCTCGCCGAGAACCCCGATGCGCAGGGCAGCATCCGCCTGAGCATCAAGGTCGGCCCCGGCGGCGAGGTCCAGGGCGTCACCGCCTCGGCCAGCGGCAACCTGCCCGGCTCGGTGACCAGCTGCGTCCAGGCGCGCGCCCAGGCCGCCCAGTTCGATCCACCCGAGGGTGGCAGCGCGGTGGTCGTGGTTCCGGTCAGCTTCGTCAAGCAGTAGCCGGCGCTGCCGTACTCAGCGCTGAATGCGCTTTCCGGTGCGGGCAACGAACCGGCTGGGCGTCCGGGCTTCGGGCGCCAAAGCTGGCGGAAACATGACACTTATCCCGAAGCGCAGGCTCGTTGACAGGGGTGGACCCGGTTTCTATACTGGCCCGACTTTGACGGGTAGAGGGAGGTTCGCCTCGATGCTTTCCAAACGGCTCTGGGGGATGGCGATCGCCACTGCGATTTCGTTCGCCTTCGGCGTGGCGCTCGCACAAGAGGCCGCGCCGGCGCCGCCTCCGGACGTGACGACCCAACGCGACGTGAAGTTGTCAGCGACGCAAATGCGCGACGAGGCCGAGGCGTATCTCCCCGAGATGGAGCGTGGCGCCAGCACGGTGCGCCGCCAGCTCAGCGAGTCCCGCGAGAAGCGCGACGTCGTGAAGGTGCTCTGCCTCAACGACAAGCTGAATCAGATCGACGTGGCCACGCGCTCGGCGCGCGACCGCATGCCCAACTTGCGTGGCGCCGCCGAGAAGAACGACGCCGATCGTTCCCGCCACGAGTTCACCGTCATCCAGGTCCTCCGTGATCGCGTTCGCAGCCTCGTTGCCGAAGCCAATCAGTGCATTGGCGAGGAAACGGGCTTCGTCGGCGAATCGCAGGTGACAGTTCAGATCGATCCGACCATCCCCGACGACCCCTCCCAGTACCCCACCGACCCCATCGTCTCCCAGCCCCCCGTGATCGCCAGCCCGACCAAGTAACGAAACTGGGGCTAGGAACGCCTTCTTCGATCGACTATCACCTCCCGAGACCTTCCGGACGCTGACCTGACATGCGATTTCGTGCCTTCCTTGCGACCTCGCTGGTCGTCGCGACAGCAAGCCTGTCCGCGTCGGCTCAGAATCAGCCGTGGATCAAGGACCGGAGGTACGCCGAGGGCATCGGCTACCGCGCCGGCAACCTCGAGCTTCACCCCGGCGTCAGTGCCGAGCTCGGCTACGACTCGAACTACTTCCTGCGGGCGGACGACGAGAAGCCGGTGATCAGCGTGATGCGTCTGCGCGTCACGCCGTCGCTCTCGCTCTCCACGCTGGGGCCGCAGCGCCGCGAAGGCGGCGGCGACCCGCCGAAGGTGAACTTCCGCGCGGGCACCTTCCTCTCGTACAACAAGCTGTTCGCCACCGACTCGGCCAACGACACCGCGGTCAGCGACAACGACAACGTGGTCAACGCCGGCGTGAACTTCACGCTCGACGTGCTCCCGCAGAAGCCCTGGGGCTTCGACATGTACGGCGACTTCGTGCGCACCGCCGAGCCGTCGAACAACATCGTCGAAGATCTGGCGTTCAACCGCGACAGCGTGCGGCTCGGCGCGGGCATCAACTGGCGGCCGGGCGGGGGCCTGTTCGAGTGGCGCCTGGGCTACGAGCTCAACTACAACTTCTTCGAGCGCGACGCGTACAAGAACCTCAACAACTACCAGCACTACCTGCTCACCCGGGGGCGCTGGCGGTTCTTGCCGCGCACGGCGCTGGTGTACGACGGCAAGTTCGGCTTCTTGAGCTACACCGACGGGCAGAACACCAATCACAACGCCCAGACGGTCAACAGCAAGATCGGCGTCAACGGGCTCATCACCCACCACTTCGCCATGCTGGCCATGGCGGGCTGGGCCGCCAGCTTCTACGAAGCAAGCGGCGGCGTTCCGGTCCACAACTACGACGGCCCGGTCGGTCAGGCCGAGCTCAAGTGGTACTTGTTGCCCCAGCCGTCACTCGCGCCCGATCAGGCCACGGTCGGCCTGTCCAGCATCGCCGCCGGCTACGTGCGCGACTACACCAACAGCTACCTGTCGGACTTCTATCGGCGGGACCGCGGCTACGCGAACTTCTCGTACTTCGTGGCGGGCGCGTTCCTGATCAGCCTCGAGGGCGGGTACTCGTACCTCACCCACTCGCCGACGTACTTCGCCGACGGCACGCAGCGCAAGGAGAGCTTCGGCCAGAGCCGCGCCGACGCCACGCTGTTCGCCGAGTATCGTCCCAGCGACTCCATCGGCATCAACACCACGCTGCGCTACGACGGCTCGCTCGGCAACGAGCGCATCCCGCTCGACAACACGGCTACGGCGCAGGACAACCTGCAGTACAACCGCTACGAGCTGTGGGTCGGCGCACGCTGGTTCATGTGAGCGTGACCGCCCGCGGGGCGAACGATTCCCGGTCGGCGCTCAACCAATGACCGCGGTGACCCCGCTCTGCTCAGGCCACATGCTCTCGCTGATTTTGCTCCGCCTTCGCCTCACCGTCACGACCCTGGTGGTCGCCGTGATGGGGGTGCTCTGGCTCGTCGGCTGTTCGGCGGGGCAAGACAACTCGAAGGTGAGGCTTCCGCCTCCGGTCGAGAGCACCACCATCGGGCCGGGTGACGTCTTCACCATGCAGGTGGTGGGCGAGAAAGAGCTGCCGAGCGAGTACCAGGTCGCCTCGGACGGCACGGTGGATTTCCCCTACGTGCACAGCACGAAGGTGTCGGGGCTCGAGCCGCAGCAGATCGCGCGCCTTCTGCGCAAGCGGCTGATCGACGCCAAGATCCTGAGTGATCCGAGCGTCATCGTCTCGGTCAAAGAGTACAACAGCAAGCGCATCACCGTGCTCGGTCAGGTCGCCAAGCCGGGCAGCTTTCCGCTCACACCGGGGCTGACCATGCTGCAGGCGATCTCGCTGGCCGGCGGGTTCACCGCCATCGCCAATCACGACCGGGTGAACCTGACTCGGCAGACCAAGAGCGGTCGCACCACCGTGGTCCTGAACATCGACGCCATCACCGATGGGCGCTCGCCCGATCTGGCGCTCCAGGCGGGCGATTCGATCTACGTGCACGAGCGGGTGTTCTGAGCGAGCGGGCAGGCCGGCCCGCCACGGGCTACGGCTGGTAGCGCACCCCGAAGAACAGGCGAAAGCGCGGCGTGGTGACGCCGGCGAAGCGCTCGGCGCTGGCGCCCCCGGCGGTTTCTCGCGTCTCGGTCGACAGCGGCAGCCCGGTGCCCCCGCCCAGGGAAAGCGCCAGGGGGGCGTCGCGAACCGGCACCGAGCGCACGCTGAGCAGCCACTCGGCGGGGATCAGCACGCCGCCCTCTACCTCGGACGCGGCGTCGCGTCGGCCGGGCTGCGAGACCAACGAGGGCAGGGCGAAGGCCTCGAGCTCGAGCGAGAGCCACTCTTGCCAGAGGTCCGCGCCCAGCCCCACGGCGGCGTAGGCTTGCGAGCCGATGCGTGCGGTGGCGAACGGGACGGCGCGACGCAGACGGGCGCCGAGCTCGACCGCGGCGTGCAGCGGACCGGCCTGCCACCCGCCGGCGATGGTGGGCGCGAGCGTGAAGCCGCCGGAGCCGGCGTACGCGTCGTCGTCACCCAGAGGGAGCGCGAGCTCGGCGCGCGCCTTCACCGCGAACGCGCCCTGCCGCCACGGTACGCCCACACCCACCCGCGGGTCGCGCACCGCGACCGCCTTCAGCGGCGGCGCGCTCTGCGAGGTGATGCCTTCGGCGCCGGCTCCGGTCTGGTGCAGCACCAGCGGGGTCGCCAGCGTCAACTCGAGCTGGTCCGACAGGCCGTAGGCGTAGGCCAGCGAGAGACCCACGCCGCCGCGAACCACGTTCACGTCCCGGCCCTCGGGATCGGGCGAGGGCACGCTCAGCAGCACCGGGCGGTCGAGGTAACCGACCAGCGCCGCAAACGCGAGCGCGCCACGGCGGGGCGCTGCTGCCGAGGCAACGCTGGCGAAGCGGGCGTCGCCCGCGGTCCACCACAGCGTGTCGGCGTCGAAACAGGTCGAGACGCCCGAGGCGGGGCTGCAGTCGGCGGCCGCCGCGTACCCGGCGGTGAGCAGGGCCGCGCCGCTCAGAACGAGGGCGAGCGCGCCGATCCGGGCTCGTCTCGGGTCGGCGGCCTCGGGCATGGTCGCCCCGTTATATCGGACTTCGGACACAGCTTGCACCCGAGCATCCGTGTTATGCGGGGCGCGTGATTCGCGCCGATCGTCCCTTGGTCCTGGGCTCAGCGTCGCCACGCCGCCGGCAGATCCTGGGCGATCTGGGGATCCCGCTGGTGCAGCGGCCGGGGCACTCGGACGAGAGCCTGCGTCCGGGCGAAGCCCCGCACCCATTTCTGGAGCGGGTGACCCAAGACAAGCTGACCAGCGTGCTTTCGCTGGTCGCGGGCGAGAGCTGGGCAGGCGTGATCGTGGCCGACACCATCGTGGTCGTCGACGATCAGATCTTGGGCAAGCCCACCGATCCCGCTGACGCGATCCGCCTGCTCGGGCGCATCGTCGGGCGCACGCACACGGTCTACACGCGCTACCTGCTGGCGACGGCCGAGGCCCCCGCCACGATCGCCTGCGGGCGCACCGTCGACACCCGGGTCACGATGCGCGCGGCCAGCGCCCCCGAGATCGCCGCCTACGCGGCGACCGGCGAGGGGCTCGACAAGGCCGGAGCCTACGCGGCGCAAGGCATCGGATCCTTCTTGATCGCGCGCATCGACGGCTCGTACACCAACGTGGTGGGCCTGCCGGCCTGCGAGGTGATCGAGGATCTGTGTCGCATTGGGCTGCTCGAACGGTACCCATGACCGGTCGAGCGCCGCTCCGCGACGCTCTGGTCGTCGGCCTGGTCGGAGCAGCGCTGCGCGCGGCCATGGTCGTCTGGGGCGCCGCGCGCTTTCCGCCGGTCGAAGACGCCCGCTTCTACCATCACCTCGCCACTCGCCTCGCCGAGGGGCACGGCTACACCTGGCGCTGGCCGGACGGCGTGGTCACCTTCGTGGCCCACTACCCGGTCGGCTACCCGGGGCTTCTGGCAGCGCTGTATTCCGCGTTCGGCCCCAGCCCGGCGTGGGGGATGGGGCTCAACGCTGCCCTGGGAGCGCTGAGCGTGGTGGCGGTTCACCGCGTGGCGGCGACCAGCACCGGTCGGCGAGGTGCGGCCCTGGCGGCGCTGGCGGTGGCCTTGCACCCGGCGCTGGTCGCCTACACCCCGGCGCTGATGACCGAGGGGGTGACGGCGTCGCTCTTGGCGATCGGGGCGTGGGTCGCGGTGGTCGCGCGAAGCGCGGCCCGTCCGCTCGGCTGGTGGCTGGCGCTGGGAGCGGTGCTGGGCCTCGCGACCCTGGTGCGCGGCCAGAGCCTGCTGGTGCTTCCGCTCTTCGCGCTGATCGCCGCCGGCGCTCGCGCACGCTGGCGTGGTCTCGCGCTCGCGACCGCGGTGGTCACGCTCGCAGCCGCGTGCGCGGTGCTTCCCTGGACGGCGCGCAACTGCCGGCGGATGGACCGCTGCGTGGCGGTGAGCGCGAACCTGGGGTGGAACCTGCTGATCGGGGTCACCGAGCACGCGAACGGGACCTTCGTGCCGATCACCGGCGAGAGCGTTCCCGAGCGCTGCCGGACGGTGTTTGGCGAGGCCGACAAGGACGCCTGCTTCGCCTCGGAAGCGCTGCGGTTGGTTCGGGCGCGGCCGCTGCGCTTCCTGGGGTTGGTGCCGCAGAAGCTCGCCCACACCTTCGAGTACTGCGGGGCCGCGGGGTGGTATCTGCGGGCCTCGGGGCCATCCAGCTTCTCCGAGCGCGCCAAGCTCGGCCTGGGCGTGGTCGAAACGGTGTTCCAGCGCCTGCTCGTGCTGCTCGCCTTGGTCGGGGTCGCGCGGGCGCCCGGACCGCTGCCGCGCGTGCGGCGGCTGCTGGCGATCGCTGCGGGGGCGCTCTTGCTGTCGCCCATGGCCTGGTTCTCGTACGTCGGGCTGACGCTGGCCGCGGCGCTGGCGGGCCGAGGGCTCGCCCAGCGGCCGGCGCTTGCGCTGGGCGCTTCTGCCGTCGGCACCGCCCTGCTCACCCACGCGGTCTTCTTCGGTGCCGGGCGCTACTCGCTGGTGGTCTTCCCGCTGGTCGCCGCCATGGCGGGAACGGCCCTGGCTGGCCGGCGCGGCGCCGGTGAATCGCCCGCGTTTTGACATCCCGCGAGCGGCCGGGTGATACTTCGCTCGGAGGTCGCCCCGAGATGCCGCTGATCGAGACCGAAGAAGCCGCGCGCCGGCTGGCTCGCGCCATTGCCAGTGATCTTTCGCTCTACAATGAAGAGAAGATCGTGCGCGGCATCGAGCGGGACTCGCTGTTCGACGAGCTCGCGGAGGAGATCGAAGAGGGGCGAGCGCTCTACAAGAGCCGCGTGGCTCCCGATCTGTACCAGCGGAATTTCTACGACCGCGCGCTGGTCGACATCCTGATCAAGTCGAAGGGGCACATCAAGAGCCCCATCTGGTAGCAGGCGCGGATGCGCCGCTTCGAAATCGACGCGGACCAGGTCGGAGAGCGCGTCGACAAGCTGCTCGTCCGGCTCTTGCCGGGGACGTCCCGCGCCACCGTCCAGCGCTGGATCAGCGAGGGTCGCGTGCGGGTGGACGGCAGCCCGTGCCGGCCGCGGGACGTGCCTGGAGTCGGCTCGGTGCTCGAAGTCGAGCCGGGGCCGCCGCCGCCCTCGGAAGCGGTCCCTGACGCCAGCGTGCAGTTTCGCGTGGTGTTCGAAGACGAGCACCTGGTGGTGGTCGACAAGCCCGCGGGGCTGGTGGTCCACCCGGCGCGCGGGCACTGGCACGGCACGCTGGTCAGCGGCCTTCTGGCGCGGGCGAGCTTCGGGGGCGCACCCGCCGATCCCCGGGACCCTGCCGGCGCGCTGCGGCCCGGCGTGGTCCATCGGATCGACAAGGGCACCAGTGGCCTCTTGGTGGTCGCGAAGGACGAAGCCACCCGCGAGGGCCTGAAGCGGCTTCTCTCGCAGCACGACGTCGAACGCGAGTACCGAGCGCTCACGCTCGGGGTGCCGCCGCCGGGGCGCATCGAGACGTTGCATGGGCGCGATCCGCGCTCTCGCCTGCGGTTCACCACCAAGCTGCGCGAAGGGCGCCGGGCCGTGACCCACCTGGCGGTGCTCGAGCGCCTGGCCGGCGGCCGGGCGGGGTACGTCGCGTGCCGGCTCGAGACCGGGCGAACCCACCAGATCCGCGTCCACCTGGCCGAGTGCGCCAAGACCCCGATCTTGGCCGACGCGCTCTACGGCCGACGCTCCGTGGACCCCGAGCTCGTGGCCATCGAAGGGCGGCTCGAGCGCCAGGCGCTGCACGCCCTCTCGCTGGGCTTCGTCCACCCGATCAGCGACGAGCGCCTGCGATTCGAGTCGCCGCTGCCGGCGGACCTCCAGACCGCGCTCGAGGCCCTGCGCTCACTGCGCTAGCGCTTCGTCGGCACCCTGACGCATCAGCTTGGGAAAGCGCGCGCGCAAGATCGCGAGCGCCACGAAGCCCACCACCACCGCCCACCAGAGGGTGGCGAAGCGGATCAGGAGCATGGCGCTGGTGGCCGCGCTCTGCGGCACCCGGCCCAGGCGCACCAGCTGTTCCTGGATCATCGCTTCGGCCACGCCCAGCCCTCCGGGCACGGGGATCACCGCACCGGCCAAGGTCGCCGTGGCATAGAAGAACATGGCCAGCGGGGCAGGGACCTCGACGCCGAAGCCGCGCACCAAGAGGTAGAGCGCCAGCCCCTCGCCGCCCCAGCCCAGCACCGAGAGGAAGCTCGGCCAGAGGAGCGCGCTCGGGCTGGCCACGATGCGCAGGCTCTCGAACGCCTCTTCCAGCTTGGGGGCGAGCGCGGCCAGCCGCCCCGAGCGGCGTCTGAGGTGGGCGATCGCCCACTGCCCGGGGGCGCGCCAGATCACCAGCGACAGGCCGCACAGCACCGCGGCCGTGCCGATCCCCGCCCAGATCAGGCCCCCCGAAAATCCCAGGCTGCCCACCACGATCAGCGTGATGACTCCGATCACGTCGGTGATCCGTTCGGCGAACACGATGGGCGCGGTGCGCGCCGCGGGCACGCCGTGGGTCTCGGCCAAGACCGCGCTCTTGAAGACTTCGCCGACCTTTCCGGGGGTGACCGTCAGCACGAACCCCGAGAGGAAGACCAGCAAGCTGTCGAGCTTGGGCACGCCACGGATGTCGAGACGCGCCAGGTAGTACTCCCACTTGGCGAAGCGCAGGCCGTAGTTCGCCGAGGCGAGGGCCAGCGCGAGGGCGAACGCGCTCCAGCGAAAGCGCCCCAGCGAAGCCCCGATGTCGCGGTACCCCGCCCACGCCACGAACACGCCGTAGACCACGACGCCGAGCAGCATCGCGATCACCAGCTTGCGCAAGAAACCCTTCATCGCGCGCGGCGCCGCCTCGCCAGCACGATGAAGTAGACGAGGGCCACGATCACGATGCCGCTTCCGAGGACGCCGATCCCCCAGGCTGGCCACGAGTACTTGCCTCGGGCCAGGCCCGGCGGGGGACGCTCGACCACGATGCGGGTGGTCTGAGTCGCCGCGGCGCCGGCATCGGTGACCTCGGTCTGCACGCTGAGCCGGCTACCACGCGCGTGGGCGTCGGGGCAACCCTTCCCGCGGCCACGAAGCTGGCGCTTTGCGCGCCCAGGGGCGGGCGATCCGGGTATGCTGCCGCCCTTCCGTGGCTGGATCTTCGTCGAACGATGCCGAGCTTCTCGAGAGCTGCGCGCGCGCCTGCGGGCGGCTCACCGAACAGGTGGCGCGGGTGGTGGTCGGTCAGGAGCAGGTCGTCGAGACGATGCTGATCACGCTCTTGGCGCGGGGCCACGCGCTCTTGGTGGGCGTTCCGGGCCTGGCCAAGACGCTGCTCGTCTCCAGCGTGGCACAGGCGCTCAGCCTCAGCTTCGGGCGAGTGCAGTTCACGCCCGACCTCTTGCCGGCGGACATCACCGGCACCGACGTGCTGAACGAGGTCGAGGACAAGGGCCTGGTGCGCCGCGAGGTGCGCTTCATGCCGGGGCCCATCTTCAAGCACCTGGTGCTGGCCGACGAGATCAACCGCACGCCGCCCAAGACCCAAGCGGCGCTGCTTCAGGCCATGCAAGAGCGGCACGTGACGGTCGGCGGTGCCACCCACCCGCTGCCCGACCCGTTCCAGGTCTTTGCGACGCAGAACCCCATCGAACAAGAAGGCACCTATCCGCTCCCCGAGGCGCAGCTCGACCGCTTCTTGCTAGAGGTGCACGTGGACTACCCGAGCGAGCTGGAAGAGCGCGAGATCGCCCGGCGCACGACCTCGGGGGCGATGCCCCAGATCGAGGCAGTGCTCAGCGCCGACGAGATCCGCGCGCTCGGGGCCCTGGTGCCGCGGATCCCCGTCACCGACGAGGCCGTCGAGCTGGCCGTTCGCCTGGCACGTGCGACCCGCCCGGACGGTCCCGACGCGCCCGAGGCGGTGCGCACCTACGTGCGCTTCGGCGCCGGGCCGCGCGGCAGTCAGGCCCTGGTGCTGGCGGCCAAGGCCCGCGCGGCGCTGCGCGGCGAAGCGGCGGCCGACGTCGACGACGTGCTGGCTTTGACCCTGCCCGCCCTGCGCCACCGCATGGTGCTCTCGTATCGCGCGGACGCCGATCGGGTGCGCGACGCCGACGTGCTCGCCGCCGTGAAGAAGCAGCTCGGCGTGTAGCTCACTTCGCCCGGAATACGGCCTGGCGCCGCTCGGCGTGGGCAGCCAGCCCTTCTCTCGAGTCGTCGGTGGTGAGCAGCTCGGCCGCGAGCGCCCGCTCGAGGGCGAGCCCTTGGTCGAGCGGCAGCTCGAGGGCGGCGTGCACGGCACGCTTGATGCGCCCGACCGCCAGCGCGGCCTTGTCGGGCGGCGTGAACTTGTGGGCATAGTCGCCCACCTTGGCCTGGAACGACTCGAGCGAATCCGTCTCCCAGAGGTAGTGCACGAGCCCCCAGCCCAGGGCTTGCTCCAGCCCGAACTCTTCGCCCTCGATCATGATCTGCAGCGCGCGCGCGGCGCCCACCAGCCGCGTGAGGCGCTGGCTTCCGGCCGGCAACAGCCCGAGCTTCACCTCGGGGGACCCGAGTCGGAAGGGCCCCTGTCGCGCGATCCGGATGTCGCACGCCATGGCCAGGTCGAAGCCGCCACCGCTGGCGTGACCATTCAACGCGGCGATGCACAGCTTCGGGGTCTCTTCCAGCCGCCGCAGCGTCTCGCTGACGTGCATGCTGAAGTAGTACTTGAAGGTCGCGTCGGACTCGCGCAAGAGGTCGAGGTCCGCCCCGCTGCAAAAGTGCCGGTCGCCCGATCCGGTGAGCACCAACACGTGGACGTCCGGGTCGAAGCGGGCCTCGACGATGGCGTCGTCGAGCTCCCGCATCATTTCGTGCGTGTAGGCGTTGGTTGGCGGGTCATCCAGCGTGATCCGCGCGATGCCGTGATCCGTCTTGTAGCCGACCAGATTGCTCACGAGCCCTCGGTCCTCCCTGAGAGCCGAACCCTAGCGCGGAATCGAAGCAGACGCTTCAGTTCCCACGAGTTCGCGCTATGCTGCGCTCTCTCAGGCCCCCGTGGATCACGACGAACTCAAGCGAGCCATCAAACACATCATCGTCGAAGAGCTGGACCTCCGCGGTACGGAGCCGACGGGGATCGCCGACGACGCAGCGCTGTTCGGTTCCGGTCTCGGCCTCGATTCGCTGGATGCGCTGCAACTGGCGCTGGCCATCGAAGAGCGCTTTGGTGTGCGCTTGCCCGAGGGCGAGGCCGCGCGCCCCGTGTTCGCTTCGGTCTCGGCGCTCGCGCGCGAGGTCGAACGCTTGCGCTCGGGTTGATCCATGACGGCCAGCCGGCAGCGGGTCGCGGTCACGGGGGTGGGGGTGGTTTCGGCGCTGGGCAACACGGCGCCCGAGACGTTCGCGCGGCTGTGCGCGGGGGAGCGCGGTTTCGGGCCGGTGACCCTGTTCGACGTGACGGCGCAGCGCTGCCAGCTGGCGGCCGAGGTCCGGCTCGACCCGCGCGCGCGGCCCGGGCCAGGGACCGAGCCCTGGTCGCGGACCGACCAGATGGCCGTGGCCGCGGCGCGCGAGGCGCTGGCGCACGCCGGCCTCGACCGTCCGGAGCGCGAGCTTTCGCTGGCCATTGGCGGAACGACGGCGGGGATGCTCGAGGCCGAGGGGGTCCTGGCCGAACAGACCGAGCTCGCCCCCGAGCTCGCGGCAGAACGCCTGCTGTCCTATCCGCTCTCGACCCCCCTCGAGCGATTGCGCGCGGCGCTCGGGCTCGAGGGCCACCACGCCACGGTGTGCAGCGCTTGCTCGAGCGGGGCCAACGCCATCGGGCTCGGCGCCAGCTGGATCGAAAGTGGCCGCGCGTCCCGCGCGTTGGTGGGTGGGGCCGACGCCCTCTGCCGCCTGACCTTCGCGGGCTTCGACGCGCTGGGGGTGATGTCGCCGGGCCCGTGCCGGCCCTTTGACGCCGCCCGCAGCGGTCTCACGCTGGGCGAGGGAGCCGCGTTCCTGCTGCTCGAGTCGGCCGACGCCGCTACCCAGCGCGGCGCGCGGGTCTTGGCCTGGCTCGACGGGTGGTCGGTCGGCGCCGAGGCGCACCACATCACCCATCCCCAGGCGTCCGGCGCGACGGGGGCGCGCCTGATCACCGGCGCCCTGGCCCGGGCCCGCGTGGCGCCTCACCAGCTCACCTGGGTCAACGCCCACGGGACGGCCACGCTCCAGAACGACGCGGCCGAGGCCCGGGCGCTGGCGCTGGCGCTGGGCCAGGCGCTGGGGCAAGTCTTCGTGTCGTCGTGCAAGGGGCAGATCGGGCACACCCTCGGCGCCGCCGGCGCCATCGAGGCCGCGATCACCGTGCTCGCCGTCGAACAGGGGCAAATCCCGCCCACCGCCGGGCTCGAAACGCCCGAGCGCGAGCTGGGGTTGCGACACGTGATCGGTCGGGCGCAGACCATGCCCGTGCGCGCAGCGCTCTCGACGTCGTTCGGGTTCGGTGGGGTCGGCACCGTGCTGGTGTTCAGCGAGCGCGACCGCCCGCTGCCCCCTCGCGAGCGATCGGTCGAGCGGCCCTGCGTGCGCGGCGTGGCGGCCCTGGCCACGGCGCCAGCGGAGCCGCTGGTCGACCGCCTCGACGTCGCGCGTTCGCGCCGCTTCGATCGCGCCTCTGCTCTGGTCACGCTCTGCGCCTCGGCCGCGCTCGCAGCTGCGGCGGGCTCGCGTGAGGGCATGGGGCTGGTCGCCGGCTCTGCCTTCGGCAATGTCGATCGAACGGTCGAGTTCCTGCGCCGCTTCCTCGAGCGCGGCCCGCGCTTCGCGAGCCCCGCCGATTTTCCCCACCTGGTGCCCTCGGCGCCGGCGGGCAATGCGTCCATCTATCTCGGGCTCACGGGGCCCGTGCTGGCGACGGCCGATCTCTCGACCTCTGCCGAGTCGGCGCTGTGCATCGCGCTTTCGCTGATCGAAGACGGTCAAGCAGAGCAGATGATCGCGGGCTCGGCCGAGCCTCACGACGCGATCACCGAGCGGCTCTTGGCTCCGCTGCATCGACCTCAGGGCTCGAGCTCTGGCCCGCGGGGCGAGGGCGCCGCGTTTGCGCTGGTGGCGCGCACCGGCGCCGCGTCGGATCCGACGGTTGCGTTCTGGTCGGACAGTGCGCATCCCGAGGACCTTCCGCCTCCTGGCGGCCGCGCGCGGGTCTTCGGCTTCGGCGGCGCCGAGCCCTTCGTGCGGGCGTCGAGCTGGCGGGACGCGCCGCTCGAGCTCTTGACCTTCGACGGCGTGCCGCGCGAAGCCTGGGGCGGGTTCGGCGTGGTGCGCGCCGTCGAGGCGCTCTGGGCGGGCACTGCCGATCGCACGCTCTTGGTGTCGCCGGCGCGCGGGCAGACGTACGCTTTCGTGTTCGAACGGCGAGCCGCCGATCCATGAGCGCGGCGATCGTGGCCTTCGGCGCGGTTTCGGCCCTGGGCCGGCTCGAGGCGGCGGTGCTCCCCGGCCAGCTCGGCGCGCGCGCCGCCTCTGCAGTGCGCCACGATCCCGAGCTCGAGGCGGCCGGGCTCGCGAAGCCGTTCGCCGCGCGGGTGCCGAACCTGGTGCTCGAGCCCGGCGCGGATCGCGCTGCGGCGCTGCTCGCGATCGCCGCGGACCAGCTGATGGAACGCCTGGCCGCTCGCATGCCGGACTTCCGCCGGCGCCGACTGGCCATTGCGCTCGGCACGTCGGGCGGCGGTATGCCGAGCTTCGTGCAAGCCATCGCTCGCCTCGATGCCGGGCAGCCGCTGGACCGCGAGCTCGCGCGTCGCTGCCCGTACTTCGGGCCGATGGACGCCCTCGTGTCGCGGCTGGGAGCCCACCTCGAGGTGAGCACCCAGGTGCTCTCTGCGTGCGCGTCGTCGACCTTCGCCATCGGCCAAGCCTTGCTCTGGCTCGACACGGGCGCCGCCGATCTGGTCATCGCCGGGGGCTACGACGCGCTGTGCCCATTCATCGCTTCCGGGTTCGAGTGCCTGGGCGCCACCTGCCAGGCGCCGGCCCCGTTCCGTGCTGGGCGCGCCGGGCTCGCGCTGGGTGAGGGCGCGGCGCTCCTGGCCCTCGCGCGGGACGAAGCCCCGACCTGTGGCGCGGTGCTGGGCTTCGGCGCCAGCAGTGATGCGCTGCACGTGACGGCGCCCGACCGAACCGGGAGCGGGCTCGTGCGGGCGGCGCGGGCCGCGCTCGGCGACGCAGGGGTCTCCACCACGGAGATCGGGCTGGTCAGCGCCCACGGCACCGGCACCCCCTACAACGACGCGGCCGAAGCCCAGGCCCTCGGCGCCCTCTTCGGCGAGCACGCGCCGGGCGTGGTGGTCCACGCCTTCAAGGGCACCGTGGGTCACGCATTGGGCGCAGCCGGAGCGCTCGAGACCCTGGCCGCGCTGGCCGCACTCGAGCAGGGCATGGCGCCGGCCACCGCCGGCCAGGGCGAGGTGGATCCGCTCCTCACCGCGCGGCTGGTGGAGCAGAGCGAGCCGAGCGCCGCGCGCACTTGCCTCAAGCTGTCGAGTGCCTTCGGGGGTGCCAACGCAGCGTTGGTCGTGGCGTCTGAGCTCGGCCGGGCACGCTCGGTCGAGCCGCGTGGCGTGCAGCTCGCGTTCCTGGGCGAGCCCGTGCTGCAGGCATCGGGCGCCGATCTGGCGGGGCGCGTGCTCACCGATCCGATGAAGCTCGGTCGCATGGACGGCCTGTCGTCGCTGGCCGTCGCGGCCGCGGTTGGGGTGCAAGGGCGGGGGGCGATGACCGAACGCACGCTGCTGGTCGTCGGCACCGCGGCGGCGACCCTGGAGATCGACGCCGACTTCGAGCGGCGCCGGCGACGCCGCGGGCCCGAGCCGCGGCGCTTTCCGGCCACGTCGCCCAACCTGTGCGCGGGCGAATGCACCATCGCGCTCGGTCTCTCTGGTCCGTCGTTCAGCGTGGGGGCGAGCCCCGCGGCGGCCATCGAAGCGCTGCTGGTGGCCCACGATTGGATTGTGTCGGGCCGCGTGGACACGGCCATCGTGATCGCCGCCGAGCACGTCGGCGACACGGTTCGGGCGCTGTGGGCGGCCGGCGAGTGGCCGCTGCCCGCCCACGGATCGGTCGCGGCGGTGCTCACCGCGGCCGGGCCAGGGAGCGCGCTCTCCCGGGCCCGCCTCGCCTCGGACCTGGCCGATGCGCTGGCCTGCGGCGGCGCACTCGGGCCCGAGGCTCCGGGCTGGCCGTCCTTCCGCCGCGCGGCGCGCCAGACGATTTGAAGCGTTCTCGGAAGATCTTGCCCGGCGAGGTGGCGTTTGGCAGTGTGGCGGGCCGGAATGCGCGCGCGGCCTCCGTGCGTTGATGCGAAAACCCCTGACATGCCCTCGTTTGCCTCATTGAGCTGGCTCGGCGTGCTCGTCCCCCTGACCTTGGCGGGGTGCGCGGGCCACACCATTCCGAACACCGACGTCGAGGACACCACCGACAACCGCAAGGTCGTCGACTTCTGCGAAGAGTACCGACGCGCCGTCGAGCAGAAGAAGGTCGGGCGGCTGCTCCAGCTGGCCGATCCCAGCTATTACGAGGACGGTGGCAACACCGACGCGGCGGACGACCTCGACTACGCCGGCCTGCGCTCCTACCTCGAGGAGCGCTTCGCCAAGACCAAGGGGATCCGGTACGAGATCCGGTACCGGCGGGTGGCCAAGGGGCGCAACGCCGCGGTCACGGTCGACTACACCTACAGCGCCAGCTACAAGATCCCGACCGACGCCGGGGACGTCTGGCGTCACGTCGTCGCCGACAACCGGCTCGAGCTCGTGCCCTCGGGCGAGAGTTACCGCATCGTCTCGGGCATGTGAGCCGGTCTGACACGCCGCGTTAGTCCAGAAGTTGGTGCGCGGGCCGTCCGTCCATCAGATTATGGGCGGAGGCCTCCTCGAGCCTCGTCGTCGGAAAGAGCGCACATGAAGAAGCCCACCGTGGCATTCGTCGGGACGGGGGGAGCAGCACGCGGAATCGCACACCTCGGGGTGCTGAAGGCCTGCGAAGAGCTGGGCATCGTCCCCAGCATCTTCGTCGGGGCCAGCGCCGGGGCGATCGTCGCCGCCACCTACGGGCAGGGCATCCCGCTCGACGTCTTGCTCGATGGCTACCGCCTGCCGTGGAAGCGCCGGCACCATGGACCGCGCTTCCACCTGGACACCTTCTTCGGCCTGCCGTCGCTGCGGCAGCTGTTCGACCCCGGGTACCTGGCCAGCGGGCTGTTCTCCCTCGACAAGCTCGAGCGCTATCTGCGGCGGCACCTGCCGGTCAACGACTTCCGAAAGGTCGACAGTCGCATCGTCGTGACCTCGGTGGACGTCGATCGCGCCGAGCGCGTGCTGTTCGGCAAGGGGTACGACGCCGAGACGCCCATCAGCCGGGCGGTCGCCGCCTCGTGCGCCGTCCCGGGTCTGTTTCGACCCTACGAGATCAACGGCCGCTATCACCTGGACGGCGAGGTCGCGCGCACGCTGTCGGCCGACGTCGCGGTCGAGGCCGGCGCCGACATCGTGATCGTGTCCAACATCTACCGCCCCGCCGAGGGCGAGCGCCACCCCCGCAGCATGGCGCGCCGTGGCCCCCTCTCGGTGTTGAACCAGACGCTGAACATCATGCTCACCGAGAAAGAGCGGCGCGGCCTCGACCTGTATTCCCACACTCACCCGCGCTGCACCTTCATCGACATTGCGCCCGACATCGGTCGCTTCGGCTACCTGAATCGGTATGCCGCGCGCTCGCTGGTGCTGCGCGGTTATCGCGCCGCGCTGCAGACGCTGGCCCACGCCAAAGAGCGCGGTGTGTTCGACGTGCCGCGGCTGGGCGCGCAGGGCCGGCTGAACTGACTCACGGCAGCGTGAACTCTTCGGCCATGTCCACGATCGCGTAGCGATTGCCCCGGGGTCGCAGCACGAACACGATCTCGTCGCCGAACAGGCGCGTCTTGCCGTACTTCGGCGCGGTGATCGGCACGCGCACCACGACGTCGTCGCCCTGCGCGACCACGCCCAGGGCCCGGGGGGGGCGCAGCGCGCTCAGATCGGCGGCGCGATAGGTCTCGAGCTCGCCCTCGCGAAACACGGCGGCGCCGCCCAGCGCGCCGTAGTCCAGCCGCGAGAGGCGCATCTCCCAGTATTGCAGCGCCTTCTGCCGCCCGGCCATGGCGCCGGCGCTGAGCCAAGCGTCTTGCGCGACCAGCGGCTTCAGCTCGTCGATCGAGCCATGACCGACCGCGCGGAAGAAGCCGCGCACCACCTCGCGCGCCGCTTCGGGATCTTGCGGCGCGCGCAGCACCACGATGCCCTGCTCGGGGTGCGCCACGCGCGTCGGCGCCGGCAGCTCGGGGGCGGGGTCGACCGCGATGCCGGGCGCGCGCCGCGGGCTGGCATCGAGCGTGGTGGTCGTCTGAAGCGACCCGCGCTGCGCGCCGCAGCCGACGGCCAAGGCCAGAGCCAGCCACCCGAGGGGGCCGGGCTCAGAGAGTTTCGACCAGTGGATCATCCGTCCGCGTGAGCGTGACGATGCTCGGGCTTTCGACCGCCGTCCAGCCCGTCGGCGTCGATTCGAGCTCGGAGGCGATGAGCGTGAAGTGGGTGCTCTCGATGGCGGGGATTTTGAGGTGCATCCGGCTCTCGGCGCCCAGCAGCTCTTCGATGTCGTAGCGCCCGCGGAGGACCCGGAACGCCATGCCGCCGTTGCGGTGCAGGGCGACCATCTGCTCGCCGTTGGTGACCAGGGTGTCCCCGCTGTTTTCGCCGAAGCCCTCTTCGGCGGACAGCCGATCGACCAGCGCAACGCACGAGCGGAGGGCCGCCGCCACGTGCTCGGTGGCGACGTTGCTGTCGTCGAGCTGCCCGGCGTCGTGCAAGAACGACAGGAAGAGGTGGAAGAAGAGCTCGCTGTCGGTCTCGCCGCGCACATTTCGGCGCAGGAACTCGGGCAGCGACTCGAGCAGGCGGCCGCGCAGGCGGTCGAAGCCCTGGATGGTCCCGGTCTGGGCGAACAGCCAGGAACGGTAGCGGAAGGGATGGGTGTTCTCGGTGCGCAGCGCACCGACCGTGGCCCGGCGCACGTGGCCCACCAGCACGTCGGTGCGCAGACCCTGCGCAGCCTCGGCGATCTCGATCAGCGGCCGGTCGTCGATCGGGCGCCGGCGCAAGAGCACCTCGCCCGCCTGATAGAAGCCGATGCCCCAGCCCAGCGCCTCGCCCGGAATGGAGCGCACGTTGAGCACCCCCGTGTGCAGGTCGAGCACGCGCGCGCCCAGGTCGGCGCGGTTTCCGATGAAGCCGAACATCCTTGCCATGGCGCTCTACGCTTCAAGCATGAGACCTCTGCTCGCGCTTGTCACACTTTCGTTGGCGCACGGCCGGGCTCGCCCGGCCTTTTGGCCGAACCCGGTGAGCCACGCACGCCTTGCGCGCGGCGGGCCGGCCCCCCGCGGGCGCGCGCGCCGGTGGGTGTGGTAGTCTGCGCGGCCAAGATGTCGCATCGCCGTCTGGGTTTCGTCGCGCTCACGCCCCTCGGGGTGCTGGCCTTGGCGTGCACCGCCGTCTACCCCGAGGTGGCCACGCCGACTCGGCCCGTGGCCGCCGGTCAGGCCCTGGCGCCGCCGGCGCCCGAGGACCTGTTCTTCATCCGCATGAAGGGCGCCACCATTCCCGAGTCGACCCGTGACGGTCGCAAGTGGGATTCGGTGGGCGGCGCCGCGCCCGATCCATTCGTCAAGGTGATCGCGGGCGACAAAGAGCTGTTCCGCACGCCCATCCAGTCGGACACGCTCTCGCCCACCTGGCCCGATGCGCCGCGCGCGAACTATCGCGTGCCCAAGGGGATAACCGTGCGGTTCGAGCTCTGGGACTCGAACCCGATCAACAACCACCCGATCTGCGTGAAGATCGTGCGTGCGTTCGCCAGCGAGGCGCGCGCCGGTTCCATCGACATCGAGTGCGAGAGCGGCGCGAAGATGGCGGTCGTCACCGAGCCGGCCCACGCGCGGATCGGGCTCGGCATGCGCTACGAGTTCCGAACCCAGAGCGTCTACTTGACCCGCGTCGCGCTCGAATCCCCCGCGGCCAGGGTGGGCCTGCGGTCGGGCGATCAGATCATTCGCATCCAGGGCAAAGAGGTGAAGACGATGGAAGACGCCGAGGCCCGCAGCCTGATCAACGCGCACTCGCCGGCCGGGCTCGCGCTCACGGTGAAGAAGCCCGACGGCTCGGTGGTCGACTTGAGCGTGAAAGACGGGCCGGTGTACCCGATGCTCGAGGACGACATTCCGCTCGAATGACCGCCGCTGACGCCGCACGCACCGCCGTCTTGGTGGTCCCCGAGGTTCTGCGGGGCACGCTGGTGGTCGCCGGCCCCGACCGCTCGACCTGGTTGAACGGCATCGTCACCTGCAACCTGGCCGAGCTGCGTCCCGGCGTTGCCACGCTCGGTCTGCTGCTCAACAAGACCGGCAAGATCGTGAGCGACCTCTGGTTCGTGGCGGGCGAAGGTCGGATCTTCGTGGCCACGGCGCCCGGCACTCACCACGAGCTGGCAAGCACCCTCGACCGCATGCTGGTGATGGAAGACGCCGAGCTCCAAGACGCGACGGCCACCCATTGCTGGCTCGCGCTCCACGGTCCGGCGGCAGCGGCCGCTGCGGCGGCCGCCGCCGAGCGCACCGGGGGCGCTCTGGGCGTGTTCGATTTCACCGGACTGGGCGGCGCGGTGCTGGTGGTCGAGCGGGATCGCGAGGCCGACGCCATGGCCGCGCTTCGGGCGGCGGCGCCGGGGCTGGCCGTCGCCTCTGCCGACGACTGGCTCTGCCTGCGCCTCGAGCGTGGCGTCGGCGTGCACGGCGTGGACTACGGCATCGACGACAACCCCCACGAGGCTGGGCTCGATCAGCGCGCGGTGTCGTGGAGCAAGGGCTGCTACCTGGGGCAAGAGGTGGTGTGCATGCAGGGCATGCGCGGCAAGCTCAAGCGACGGCTGGTCTCGCTCGTGATCGACGCTGGCGACGTGCCCGTGCCCGGTACGCCCGTCACGCTCGCGCGGGACGGCAGCAGCGCGGGTCAGATCACCAGCGCGGTCTCGAGCCCGCGCCTGTCGGCGGTGGTCGCGCTCGGGCGCGTGCAGGGGCCCCTGCTCGACGCTCCCGAGCCCATTCTGGTCGGCGGCCGAGCGGCGAAAATCGTCGAACGGCCCGAGGCGTGACCTCGCGAACTTCGTGGCGTTGAGGTAGCGTTTCGCCGATGGCGGAGCGCGCGAAGACAGGGGAGCCGAAGCGAGCTCGCCGCACGGCCAGCGGGTTTCGTGTGGCCGACGACGTGCTCGGCCTGGTGGGGGCGACGCCGCTGGTGAAGCTGGGGCGTATCGGCCCCGAGGGCGGGGCGACGGTCTTCGCCAAGTGCGAGCTGATGAACCCCGCCGGCAGCGTCAAAGACCGGCCCGCTCTCGGGATGGTGCTCGGCGCCGAGCAGAGCGGCAAGCTCAGGCCGGGGGCCACGCTGATCGAGGCGACCAGCGGCAACACCGGCATCAGCTTGGCGATGATCTCGGCCGTGCGCGGCTATCGCTGCGTGCTGGTGATGCCGGAAGACATGAGCCTGGAACGCCGCTACATCTTGCGGGCCTATGGCGCCGAGATCGTCCTCACGCCGGCGCTGGACGGGATGAGCGGCGCGGTGCAGAAGGCCATGGCGTTGCTCGACGAGACGCCGGGCGCGTTCATGCCCAGCCAGTTCGACAACCCCGACAACCCGGCCAGCCACGCGACCACCACCGCCCTCGAGATCTTGGAACAGACCGAGCGCGGGCTCTCGGCCTTCGTCGCCGGGGTGGGCACCGGGGGGACGGTGTCCGGAGTGGGGCGCGTGCTCAAGGCCGAGCTCGCGGCGGTGAAGGTGATCGCGGTCGAGCCGCAGGCCAGCGCGGTGCTGAGCGGCAAGGCACCCGGCATGCACGGCATTCAGGGCCTGGGTGCCGGCTTCGTGCCCGACAACCTCGACCGCAGCGTGGTCGACCAGGTCGTCTGCGTCAGCGACGTGGCCGCCGAGCGCATGGCCCGGCGCATCGCGCGCGAAGAGGGGATCTTGGTCGGGCCCAGCTCGGGCGCCAACGTGCATGCCGCGTGCGAAGTGGCAGCGAGCCTCGGGTCGGGCGTGGTGGTGACCATTCTGTGCGATTCGGGCGAACGTTATCTGTTCTGAGCGCCGCTCACCGCCCGTGGAACTCCGGCGTTCGACGCTGCGCCCAGGCCAGAACGCCCTCGACCAGATCGCTCGACGCGAGCAGGCCGGTCTGCCCGGATTTCTCTCGCGCCAGCGCGTCGTCGATGGTGCCAGCGAAGCTCTCGCGCACCGCCGCGCGGATCTGGGCCAAGGCCAGCGGCGGGCCTTTGGCGAGGGCGTCCGCCAGGCCAAGCGCCGTCGCCGACAGGTCTTCGGGCGGCACCACCCGGTTGGTCAGGCCCAGCTCGAGCGCCAGGCTCGCGTCGATGCGGTCGCCGAGCAAGAGGTACTCCAGCGCGCGGCCCATGCCGATCAGGCGCGGCAGCCAGAACGTGCCCCCGCCGTCGGGCATCAGACCGATCTTGACGAACTTCTCCTGCAAGTAGGCGCGCGACGACATGACGCGCAGGTCGCAGGCCAGCGCCAGATCTGCGCCGAACCCCACGGCGGGCCCGTCCACCTGGGCGACGAAGGGCTTCTTCGAGTGGGCGATGGCGCGGATCACCGCGTGGAACTCGTCGATCCGCGTCTCGACGCTGACCTCGCCGAAGTCCGCCATGCCCGCCTTGAGATCGGCACCCGAGCAGAACGAGCCGCCGGCCCCGGTCAGCACCACCGCGCGCACGGCTTCGTCTCGGTCGAGCTCGGCGAGCGCGTTGCCCAGCGCCTGGATCAGCTGGCGGGTGAGGGCGTTCTTCGACTCGGGGCGGTTGAGGGTCACGGTGGCGACGGCGCCGTTTCGGTCGACCAGGAGCACGGGTTGCATGGGCGGGGAGCTTAGTCTAAAGCCCCGCCACAGATGACCGACGTTCCGCCGAAGCTGCCGCTGGCCGAGCAGCGGGGCCAGACCTATCCCAGCCTGGTCGCCCTGATGCAGCGCTTGCTTGCGCCCGGCGGCTGCCCGTGGGACCGGGAGCAGACCTTCGGGTCGCTCAAGCGCTATGTGCTGGAAGAGGCCTGCGAGGTCATCGACGCCATCGAGGCCGACGACCGCGAGCTCTTGGTCGAGGAGCTGGGTGACCTCGCGCTTCAGGTGGTGTTCCTGGGCGAGCTCTTGCGGCGCGAGGGGAAGTACGGCCCCGACGACGTGGTCCGAGGCATCGTCGACAAGCTGGTGAGGCGGCATCCTCACGTGTTCGGCGAGGTCGAGGTCAGCGGTTCGGAAGAGGTGCTGCGGAACTGGGAGAACATCAAGGCGAACGAGAAGCAGGGGCGCGGGATCTTGGACGGCGTCCCGCGGTCACTGCCGGCGCTGTATCGCGCGCAGCGCATGAGCGAGAAGGTGAGCCGCGTGGGTTTCGACTGGCCCGACCCATCGGGCTCGCGCGACAAGGTGAGCGAAGAGGTGCGCGAGCTCGACGAAGCCATCGCCACCGGCGATGCCGAGCGCATCGAGCACGAGCTGGGCGACCTGCTGTTTTCGCTGGTGAACCTGGCTCGCCATCAGAAGGTGGACGCCGAGACCGCGCTTCGAAAGGCTGGCGATCGCTTCCGCGACCGGTTTGCTCACGTCGAGGCTCGCGTGCGCGAGAAGCACGGCGGCTGGCCGGTGGGCGAAGACGGCAAACCGGGGCACGGCCTTGGCCTGGAAGAGCTGGACGGCTACTGGGACGAAGCCAAGCGGGGCGGAGCGTGAGCGCGAAGGGCGAGCTTTCGGCCCGGGCCGAGGGTGGCGTCACCGGCGCCCGGGGGCCCGACGCGATCCATCCCGTGGCGCGCCTGCCGGAAGAGTGGCAGGCGGTGGTGGCGGCGCTGGGCGAGCGGCCCTACCGCGCGGGCCAGATCTTCCGAGCGATCCACGGTCGGGGGGTGCTCGAGCCCGAACAGATGACCGACCTGTCGGCTCCGCTGCGTGCCCGGCTGGCCGAGGCGGGCTTCACCGCTCCGGCGCGGGTGGCCCACGTGCACCGGGCCGCGGATGGCACGCGCAAGCTGGTGCTCGAGCTCGCCGGGGGCGCGCGGGTCGAGTGCGTGCTGATTCCGATGACCGACGCCGCCGCGGTGGATGCCGACGTCGGCGCGGCGGTCGACGACGAAGACGACGCCGAGCCCGAGGGCGACGAGCCCAGCAGGCGGGTCACGTTGTGCGTCTCGACGCAGTTCGGGTGCGCCATGGGGTGCGTGTTCTGTGCGAGCGGGCAGGCGGGGCTGATCCGAGGGCTCGGCGCCGCCGAGATCGTGAGCCAGGTGCTGATCGCCAAGCAGCACCTCGAGCCGGGCGAATACCTCAGGAACCTGGTGTTCATGGGGATGGGCGAGCCGCTGCATCACTACGAAGAAACGGCGCGCGCCATTCGCCTCATCACTCACCCCGACGGGCTCAACATGGGCCCGCGCCGCATCACCGTCAGCACGGTCGGGCTCTCGCCCGGGATCCGCCGGCTGGGGGAAGACTTCGCCGGCAAGGTGGGTCTGGCGATCTCACTCCACGCGCCCGACGAGGCCACTCGCGGTCGTATCATCCCGATCAGCCGGCGCTATCCCCTGGGCGAGCTGATCGAGACGCTGCGCCGGTATCCGCTCCCGCGGCGCCGACGCATCACCATCGAGTACACCTTGATCGACGGCGTGAACGACTCGCCCGATCAGGCGCGCGCCCTGGTGCGTACGCTGCGCGGGCTGAGGGTGAAGGTGAACCTGATCGCGATGAACGCCATCGGGGCGTCGCAGCTCAGGGCGCCGCCCCCGGCTCGGGTGGAGCAATTCCGGGCGGTGCTCACCGACAGCGGGCTGTCGTGCTTCCTCCGCACGCGGCGCGGGGACGACGTGTCTGCTGCCTGCGGGCAGCTGGCGTTGTCCGGCGATCTGGTGCGGCGCCGCGGCGATTGATGCATTTAGGCATCAAGGCCCGGGCCAGCCGGCCGAGGGTCGAACCTTCTCGCGGGGCGTGCTTGCCACTATGCTCGTGAGCATGGAGCAGGTGGACTCGAGCATCGATGCGGCCCGGAGGTGGATCGCCCAGGATCCCGACCCCGAGACGCGGGCCGAGCTCGAACAGCTGATCGCCAGCGGCAACCTGGCCGAGGTTCGCGAGCGCATGCTGGCTCCGCTCGAGTTCGGCACGGCGGGGCTCCGGGGCGTGGTGGGCGCAGGGCTCGGTCGGATGAATCGCGCGGTGGTGATCCGCGCGACCCGGGGGCTCGCCGAGTATCTGCTGGCGCGCGGGGTCGATGCGCGCACGCTGCCGGTGGTGGTGGGCTTCGACGGGCGGCTGTCGAGCCGGCGCTTCGCCGAAGACACCGTGGGCGTGCTGGTGGCGGCCGGGATCCCGGTGCGGTTCTTCCCCGAGCCGGTCCCCACCCCGATGGTCGCTCACGCCGCGCGCGAGCTTTCGGCCAGCGCTGCCATCGTCATCACCGCCAGCCACAACCCGCCCGAGTACAATGGCTACAAGGTGTATGCGGCGAACGCGGCCCAGATCGTGTCGCCGGTGGACCGAGAGATTTCGGCGCGCATCGCGGCGGTGCAGAGCGCGACGGCCGTGCCGCTGGCGGCCGGCGCGATGAGCGGTGCGCACCCCTCCGCCGAGCCCGTTCCCGAAGCGTTCTTCGATCGCTACCTGGCCGAGGTGGACGCGCTTCGGCCCCGCATCGAGCGGGACCAGAAGCTCTGCATCGTCTACACCCCGATGCACGGCGTGGGCTGGCGCTACGTGAAGCGCACCTTCGAGCGGTCTGGGTACCCGAACGTGCACGTGGTGGCCGACCAGGCCGAGCCCGACGGCCGCTTCCCCACGGTGAACTTTCCCAACCCGGAAGAGCCCGGCGCGCTCGATCGGGCCATGAGCCTGGCCGACGAGAAGAAGGCGGATCTGATCCTGGCCAACGATCCCGACGCGGACCGGCTGGCGGTCTGCATCCCCAGCGCCACCGGGCGCTTCCGACAGCTCACGGGCAATCAAGTGGGCCTCTTGCTCGCCGACTTCATGCTCGAGCACGCGCTGGCCGCTCCGCGTCCGCTGGTGGCGTCGAGCATCGTCTCGTCGCCCATGCTCGGCGCGATCGCTGCGGCGCATGGCGCGCGCTTCGAGCAGACGCTCACCGGGTTCAAGTGGATCTGGAACGCCGCCCTCGACCTCGAGGCGCAGGAGGGCGTGCGCTTCGCCTTCGGCTACGAAGAGGCGCTGGGCTACTCGGTGGGGCGCATCGTGCGCGACAAGGACGGCGTCAGCGCCGCGCTCTTGCTCGCCGACCTGGCCGCCCACGAGAAGACCCAGGGCCGGGGGCTGGGCGACCGGCTCGAGCGCCTGTACCGCAAGCATGGCCTCTGGGTCAGCGTGCAGAAGAGCATCACGCGGCCCGGCAGCGATGGCCTGGCCGAGATCGAGCGCGCGATGGCGGGCCTCGCGGCCGCGCCGCCCCAGGCGGTGGGCGGCACCACCGTGGCGCGGGTCACCGACTTCCGCGTCGGCGCCGGCGCCCGGCCGCGCTGGCTGCCCGCCACCCCGTTGATCTCGCTCGAGCTCGAGGGCGGGGGCCGTGTGCTGGTGCGGCCCAGCGGCACCGAGCCGAAGTTGAAGATTTACGTCGACCTGTGCGTGCCGCTCCGCGAGTCGGAGCGGCTCTCGGCGAGGGAAGAAGAAGCCCTGGCCCAGGCCCAGGCGCTCGCCAACCAAGTTGCGGTCCAAGTCGGGCTCGGATGAAAGAAGCGGAGGCTACATGCGTAGACTGATCGGTGTTCTGGCGTTCTCTCTCACCACCTTCGGTGCCAGCGCGGCGTTCGCCCAGGCCGCAGGCATGGGGCAGTCCGGGACCGTGGCGTTCGGGGCCGAGCGCCTGTTCGCGTTCTACAAGTCCAATGTGTCGTACGAGCAGCCGAACGGGGACGAGCAAGACTGGGATCAGTCGGGTCTCGGGTTTGGCTGGAACGGCGTCGGGTTCCAGTTCCCGTTCAACATGGCTCGGCTCGGCTTCGACTACTTCATCACTGACCAGTTCACCGTTGGCGGCGCGCTGGGCTACGCCAGCGTGGATGACGAGGACGACGGCCCGAGCGGTGACTACGAGGCGTTCCTGCTCGCGCCCCGCGGCGGCTACTTCCACGGGTTCAATGAGACTTTCGCGATCTGGCCACGCGCTGGACTGACCTACCACTCGCTCGACCCAGACGGTGACCGTAACAACCAGTCCGGACTGGCGCTCACGCTCGAGGCCATGTTCACGATTTCGCCAGCGCCGCACTTCGCCTTCATGGCTGGCCCGACGTTCGACATCGATTTTCTCGGCGAGGTCGAGTGCGGGAATCAGAACCAAGACGAAGACTGCAAGCTGCGCTACCGGTCCTTCGGGTTGCAGGTCGGGTTGCTCGGTTACTTCTGAGCGGCCGCCGGAGCGCAGCCGCCGGCAGGGTCGGCGGCTGCGGTCGAGCCGCGCCGGATGACCGCCGGCAGGACGTGTCCGCGACGCGCGCGACG
>Ga0154020_10001529_pt1 | contig 28485 bp, 17 predicted proteins | sample Klosneuvirus_201_FD_109709 | JGI IMG/M metagenome (GOLD analysis project Ga0154020, IMG submission 109709) | Active sludge microbial communities from wastewater, Klosterneuburg, Austria - Klosneuvirus_20160825_MG | ecosystem: Engineered > WWTP > Aerobic digester > Activated sludge | place...
ACCATAAGCCAGCGGTTGCGGTTTCTGGCGCGGTGCAGTTCTTGCTCGAGTGATCCGATGCGTTGTTCGAGGTTCATGGGTGTGCTCCTTGGACCCTGCAGTGGCTGACGGGGGTCAGCAATCGGGCTGACCTGATGCCCGGCGGCCTCGAGCGGGGTTCAACCAAGACGCGAAAGAGGGGGTGGCTGGCCATCAGCCAATGTCGAAAAATCGCAAGGTTCGAAGGCAAACTGGAAATGGAACTGAATCGTGTGCTTCGTCGCGGGCGGGGGGCTGCGATCGAGGCGGAGTCCGCAAAATGGTCTTGACCCCGAATCCCGCTCCGTTAGGGAGAGGGATGTCGGGGTCAAGACTGCCGTCCGTTGGGTTGGCTGAAACGTGGACCGGGATCAGAACCCGGTGAGGGTCGAGAGTCCCCGCTCGAACCGCGCCCAGAGCTGCGCCACGAACTTCGACACGCGATCCCATGCACTCCGAACCTCAGCCGCCAGCTTCTGCGCCGCCTCGGCCGACGGAGCAGCGGGCTTGTCGGCAGTCGCATCCGTAGTGGAAGATGTCGAAACAGCCTCATCCTCGACGATGCTGCACGTCTGAGCACCGATAGCGGAATCGGCGACCGTAACACCAAGCTGCTTCGCATTGGTGACGACGGGGTCCAGCGAGCACACTTGGGCCATGACCGGCGCGGCGGTGGTGGACAGGAGGACGATCACAACGGAACCCAGATGGGCAAGCTTGGCATTCGTCGTGTTCCGGGGCAGTGCGGTGCGAGTGAAGGACATTTGGAAACCTTTCAAACGGGAGGTATCTGCTGGCCGAGCGACATTCGCCGGGCACACCCCAGACGCGAAGAGGTTCCTCGATGCCCATCATGAGTTTCAGAGTTTTGAGGGAAACGGCCGCGGAATCGGAGTCGGGTGGTGGATTGACCCCTTCTCAATCACGGGTTACCAGATCCCTAACGCTGACTTAAGAGAAGGCTTTGTCTCGCTCTGAAGGAGCGGGCCAGCGAACCCCCTCATCGAAGCTGGCTGCCAACCACGAACTCTCGGTCGCCAAGTACAATGGGCCGACCGCCCCACGAGAGAAGGAGCAGCCGATGAGCCATTCAAAGGGGCGTCACGAGTGACCCCAGAGCAATTTGCAAGGGCGCAGGAGTTGTTCGAGCAGGCGATGGGTCTTCCGCCTGCCGAGCGGAAGGCGTTCGTAGATCGCGAATCGAGTGCGGATCAGGTCTTAAGGGGAGAAGTCCTGCGCCTTATCGCCTCCGATGAAGTCTCCGTGCGGACCGGGGACCTTGCCCGCGGCATGGCGATTCCCGAAGCGACGAAGAAGGGTGAGCTCGGCTCCGTCCGCGGCTACCGACTGCTTGAGATATTGGGCAAGGGCGGGTTCGGCATCGTCTATCGCGCACAACGTCGCGAGGACTACCGCCAAGAAGTCGCTCTTAAGGTCATCAAACCTGGCAAGGACTCGGATGAAGTCATCGCGAGGTTTGAGCAGGAGCGTCAAGCTCTGGCGGTGATGGACCACCCGAACATCGCCAAGATCCTCGATGGCGGCCTGACTGACAAGGACAGCCCGATGGGCGCGGGCCGCCCGTTCTTCGTGATGGAGTTGGTTCAGGGGCAAGCCATCACGGACTACTGCGATGCGAGAAGGCTGAGTGTCGCGGCCAGGCTCGAACTGTTCATCCAGGTCTGCGATGCGGTCCAGCACGCGCACCTGAAGCGCGTCATCCACCGCGACCTCAAGCCGCAGAACATCTTGGTAGCGGACAAGGAAGGAGTGCCGGCGGCCAAGGTGATCGACTTCGGCGTGGCCAAGGCAATCGACAAGGCGCTGACGGATCGGACTTTCTTTACCGAGACTGGTCAGTTGATCGGTACGCCGGAATACATGAGCCCCGAACAAGCCGGCAGCCGACCCGACATCGACACGCGGACGGATGTATATGGGCTGGGAGTTGTCCTGTATGAGTTGTTGGTGGGGGCGCCTCCCTTTGATCCGAAGGACCTTCGCAGCCGCGCAGAACACGAAATGATGAGGGTCATCCGCGAGGTTGATCCGCCGAGCGCGGGCAAACGTTTGTCGAGCTTGTTGGATGAACCACCAGCCGGTAACGCCGAAACGCCGAGTGTCAGCAATCAGGCTGCCGAGAAGGCCGAGCATAGGCGGGTGCGAGCCATGCCGACGGCCGTTGAGGTGTCGCTCCGCCGCGGCGTTTCCGCCGACGAGTTGGCAAGGTTGCTTCGCAGCGACCTTGAATGGATCCCCCAGAAGGCGATGGAGAAGGACCGCGAGCGAAGATATGAAACGGCGCGGGACCTGGGGGAGGATGTGCGGAGGTATCTGCGGCAGGAGGCTGTTCTGGCGCGTCCGGCGTCGGTGGGTTATCGAGCGAGGAAGTGGGTGAGAAGGCACAGAGCGGCGACGGCCGCCGCGCTAGTCGTGTTGGTCGGGCTGACTGCTGGAGTAACCGCCCTGGCCCTTGGATTGATCGCAGAAAGACGGGCGAAGGATCGTTCTGAACAGGCCGCGGCCGTATCGGGCTTTGTGCTTGACACCCTGTTACAGGCGCCGGGCCCCGGCTCCGGTGGTCCCGACATCAAGGTCGCGGATGTCCTACTGCGGGCTGAGGGCCGCATCGAGACGGACTTTGCCGAAAAACCGCTGGTTCGTCTCGCGCTGCATCGTGCGTACGGCGACGTATTTTCGGTTCTAAGTCGTTTCGACGACGCAGCACGTCACGCTGACGCGGCCCTCATTCTCGCAACAAGGTACACGCCGGACGACTTGGGACTTCTATCGGAGCTCTACGAATCCTCGCTCAAGGCGTTTGAGCAGTTGGGTCGGTACGAAAAGGCCGGGGACATCCAAGCTCGATGGTTAGATGTGATCAAGCGAGGAGGTTCAGACCTTGCAGATCACCGCATTACGTTCCTTCATCGTTCGGCGGTGCACAGCCACGACGTCGGCGACTACGACGGCGCGGAATGGCAATATCGTCAATCGCTTAAATTTGCGGATGCGGCGCCCGGAAAACAGATGGCCGCGGCGGACGTTGCCGAGAACTTGGCGAGACTTCTGATCGATGAAGGGCTCGTAGCGGCGAGCCTTCCGCTCATCGATCGTGCATTGAGCACGAAAAAGGCCCTGGCCCAGGAGAGTCCCCACGAGATCGGGTACACCTTCTTGGCGTTCGGCTATCACCAACTAGCCAGCGGAGACAACGGGGGCGCTCTGAAGAGCTACCGCGAAGCGTTGCGGTTGTACTCTGAAGCGTACAAGTCTGACAAGACGCAATTTGTCATGCCGATGCTGGTCCGGACGATCATTCAAGGGTTGTTTGAGGACTGTCCCGACTTGATGGCTGAGGCGTTGCCGGGCGAAGCGAGCAACGCAAATTCCCCGGACATGGCCGACCTGGGTGCCATGAAGCGCATCGCGGTTATTGAACTCAGGAACAGAGCAAGGCTTCAGTACCGCAGGGGCAACCTGCGCGCTGGCGACAAACTCTTTGAGCGTTCGCTGGCGGTCGACGACGTCGTGGGTGGAGATGCCAGGGCCCTGTCCAGGGCTCACACTCTCCGCGTATGGGGCGAGCTACTTGCGGGCACTGACGCGGGAGGGGCTGAAACGAAGTTGCGAGAGGCGCTGCAACTTGAGTTGGCGGCCGGTCCCGATGGCGAGGCACCAGCAGCCGAGACGCGACTGGGATTGGCCCGGCTGCTAGTTCTGCAGCCCGGCAATGCCGAGGCGCAGTCCCTTGCTCTTGAAGCCGTTAAGGTTCGGCAAAGGCTGTTTCCTGAAGCTCCACCGTTGGCAGCGGCGCTACTTGTTGCGGCCGACTGTTATGGTAAACTCGGATCTTCAAAAGAGGCCGCGGATGCACGAGGGCGTGCAGAGCGGATTCTCAAGGAACGAGGAAGTGTTGGAGAGGTCAAAGTAGATGGAAAGTAGTCGATTCTTCGGGCCCCCAGCCTTGGAGTGAACTCGACCGGACAGATGGAGGCTCACATGAATTCTTGCACGATGCGGCGAGTCAGCGGTTCGGGCTTGCTGGCGGTGGCGGTTTGTCTGATCGCAACGATCTCAGGTCGCGTTCATGGACAAGTGGGGTTTTCGAGAGATCAGGTTATTCCAGTTGGATATCACCCTGCGTGCCTTTCGCGATTTGATGCCAATGGGGACGGAGTCGACGACCTAGTTCTGATCAGCGAGACAAGCCTGACTTTCAGGAGCGTGACAGTCTGCGAGTCAGGGGTGGGCGGCTGGCTAACCATACCGGTGTCTGGCGTTGGCTCTGGTGCTCTTCTCGATGTCTCGTCGTTTGTCGCCAACGGGGCGCCGCGGTTGGCCGCGGTCCAAAGTGGGGGAACTGTAACGATCTCCTGTCGTTCCGGAACCAACTGGAGAAGTGAGCAAGCGGATGAGCCAATTAGCGGAGACACCGTAGTCATCGCTCGAGATTTCTCTCCTGGTCTTGGCAGGCCTGCAATCGTTTCTGCGGGTTCGTGGGGCCCATATCTGACTAGCCGGGCGTCACCCTCGAGCGGCTGCACAGGCAGCAATGGTTGTGGTGGATTTCCTGGTCAAACGAGCTATCAGCAATTGGAGGTTGTGCATTCATCCTCCGGACCGACATTGATTCCGGTTCCTTCGAAGTTTGCGTCGGGCAGGTTCTCGTCCCTTAGTTCCTCGTGGGCCGACTTGGTAATGTTGTCGGCGACGGCCAATGCGGTGCAGATCTACACGGCAACTTACTATATAGATGGACCTTGCTGTGCCGGCGGCTTGGGCTGCGGTAACCCGCCCGGTGGTGTCGGGTTCGCTTGGAAATCAACACTGGCTGACCTGCCAGGGCCGGTTGCGATGGCGGTATCAGACTTCAGCGGCGATGGGTTAGACGACCTTGCGGTTGCTTGCACATCCGATTGCACAATCCGGATCTACCGCGGCGACGGCTTTGGCCATCTACTTCCGTGGACCGTGATTGGGCTCCCAGGCCGTCCGATCTCAATCGCCACCGGACTTCTAGACGCGAACGCAACTGCGGATCTCGCGGTTGTGTGCGGTGATGACCGGGGCGGCGAGATCGACGTCTTCTTGAATCAAGGCGCTGGCACTTTCGGCATCGGGTCCTCCATTCCGACAGCCACTCGTCCAACATCAATCGCCGTCGGTCAGTTCGCAGGTGACAGTCGCCCTGACATCGCGGTAACCGAGTATGGAGCGGCGTCCGTCACAATCTATCGAAACACCGGCGCCGACCCCTGCGCCGGTTCAGGAATTTGGACCCAGCGAGCGGCAAGTGGGCCTTCGAAGCGGTACGTGGCGGCGACTGCGTTTGACATGGATCGCGGCCGCGGACTGCTGTTTGGTGGCGGGAATAGCAGTACGTTCCAGGTATACAACGATCTTTGGGAGTGGGATGGGAGCGCGTGGGTGCTCCGGCAGACAAACGACCCGAGCGCTATCGGTCGTCCGCGACCCAGGCGAGGGTCCGCGATGGCGTACGACCTTGTCTCAAGATGCTGCTTCATGTTCGGCGGCAAAACCGATCAAGGGGCAACAACCAAGGAGTTCTGGCGGCTCGATCCTTCGACCGGTACATGGACAGACATGTCCAACTTGGTGCCCGCTGCGATGAAGGAGCGGAAGAATCACTCGATGGTGTACGACCGAGGCCGTCATGTTTGCGTACTCTACGGCGGGTCTGACGCCTCCGATTCAGCCGTGGTTGACACTTGGGAATTCAATGGTTCCCAGTGGAGCCTGGTTCCCACTTCCACGAATCCCGGTCCCCGGGTGTCGGCCGGGATGGTGTACGACTCCGCTCGCGGCAAAACCGTAGTCTTTGGCGGTGGTACGGAGGCCGCACTTCCTCTATCCGATCAACCGTGGGAGTGGAATGGGGTGTCTTGGACGCCTGTGGGGGTGCCCAGTGCGACTCCGGCTCCTCGATTCGGCCCGGGACTGGCATACGACGAATCTCGAGGGTGCATCGTGATGATGGGCGGTGCGACGCTTGCGATTTCAAATGATGTTTGGGAGTTCGGATCGTCCGGCTGGATTTCACAAGGAAGTGTCACCAGTATGGCTGGTCGGGCTGGCCACGCGATGCTGTACGATGCCGCCCGCGGAGCAGTCGTTGCCTATGGGGGACTCAATGCCGCACTTGACTACGAGACAGACACATGGGCGTATTCTCGCGCGCAGATCCGCACGCAGCCTGTCAGCCAGACAGTGAACACCGGTGAATCCGCGACATTCACTATCGTCACGACCTCCCCGCCGCAGTCGGTCCAGTGGTTCATGGATGGATCGGCGATCGCCGGGGCCAACGCGCAGACGCTGCAGGTGTCCAACTCCCACAGGATCAATGCAGGGGTTTACACAGCGATCGTGAACTTTGCCTGCGGGGCTCAACAGACACCGCCGGCGACGCTTACCGTCCGGTCTTGCTGTGGGCCGAGTTTCAGCGGTCTTGGAAACGGGCAATACCCGGAGTTCCCGCCTCCCATGACAGCCGTGTCTCTCAGCGGTGATGGGCGAGTGATTGTCGGTTACAAGCCTCAACTCTATTCGTACAACAGGTATTATGCTTGGCGCTCCACGAATGCGGGTAGCAGCCTGCTCGACGCGAGTGTCAACTACGCTTCCTCACAGGCTTACGCAGCGAGCGACGATGGATCCGTCATCGTTGGGTTTGGCGACACTGCGTCAGGGTTTCGTTGGACGATTGCTGACGGTTTGTGGTCGATTCCTGTGCCGCCCAACTGGAGTAGTTCGGTCTATCCGTTTGGGGTGAGCGCCGACGGAAATACGATTACCGGTTACGGGCAGAGTGCTTCGGGATATGGGGCATTCCTGTGGAAAAGCACTGGAGGAAGTCAGAGTCTCGGAGTTCTCCCGGGCTGGACAAGTTCATTTGGCTCGGCAGTGAGCAGGGATGGGTCGGTGGTCGTCGGCTCGCTTCAAAACACAAGTCCGTACTTTTCACGGGCGTTTCGATGGACCGCCAGCTCTGGAATGGTCGAACTGGGAACCATCCCGGGAGATGAGCAGTCGTCCGCCCGCGACGTGAATGGGGATGGGAGTGTCATCGTCGGGTCGAGCGGCACTCCAGGTTTGGCGGGCGGCGTGCAACACGCGTTTAGATGGACGACCGCAACGGGCATGGTCGGGCTTGGCAGTCTTCCAGGCGGCAATCTTGGAGAGGCTGTAGCAGTGAGTGCGGACGGGTCAGTCGTCGTTGGGAATTTTGACGACTCGCGGCCCTTTCTGTATCGGACAGGTTTGGGAATGGTAGATCTGAATGCCTATTTGCCAACTTTTGGAATCGACCTGACCGGATGGCAGTTATCAAAGGCGATCGATGTTAGTGCTGACGGACAAACGATTCTGGGGAAAGGATCACACAATGGCTTGGCTGAGTATTGGCTCGCCAGCATCGCGCCCGCCCCCTGCTACGCTAACTGCGATAACTCGACAGCTAGCCCCGTCCTAACCGCCAATGACTTCCAGTGCTTCCTGAACGCCTTCGCGTCATCGGCGGCTTACGCCAACTGTGACGAATCAACGGCCAATCCCGTTCTCACTGCGAACGACTTTCAGTGCTTCCTCAACAAGTTCGCGGCGGGTTGTCCGTAGCCTCCAACGCGCCTTCCAACTCTCGCGAATCGGGACCAGGTAACCTACTCGACTGAACTGGTCAAGACTTGGCCAAGCTTGATTCCGATGCCCCGCCGTTGGCGGCGGCAGCGGCGCCTTGCGGCGGCCGACTGTGTTGGTAGACTCAAGTCGTCACGAGAGGTCGCGAATGTACCGGAATGTGCGGAGCGGATACGAAAAGAACGAGGGTCTGTCGGAGAGGTCAAAGGGGACGGAAGATAGGCGACTCTCGCGGGGTGTGGTCTCGGAGTGAATTTGATTTGAAAGAGGGAGGCTTACATGAAGTCGAGCGTGATGCGGCGATTCAGCGAGTCGGAGTTGATGCTGATAGCGGGTGGCCTGGTTGCAATAGTCGCCGCAGGCGCTCACGGACAAGTGGGGTTCTCGCGAGATCAGGTGATCGCGGTGGGGGCGCAGCCCACATCGCTGAAGTGCTTTCGGGTAACCGGAAGCCAGTCGGACAATTTGGTGTTGATCACAAAAGCGGATCCTACTCATCGGGTCATAACGGCATGCGAGTCAACACCCGCTGGTTGGGTAGTAACAACGCAGACTGGCGATCACAGTGATTTTGCCGACCTCTCCGTCTTTTCGATGAATGCGACCATAAGGCTGGTAGCGACAGATGTATACAGCGGTGCTGTGTGGGGCTTCAATTGGGCTGCCGGATGGAGTCCTTTTTTGGGCTCATATTCAAGCGTTCCACCGCCCGGGGGCAGTGGGGCCATTATTTGCCGTGAGTTTCTATCGGGCTCCACTCGGCCGGCCATTGTTGCCGCGAGCATGAGCTCTTCAAGTTTCCGCAGCCGCGCCAACCCTGGAAACGGCTGTGGTGGGTTCCCAGGAATTGACTCGTTTGGTGAGTTTGCGCCAATCCAAACGTCGTCAGGGCCGATCAGCCCCATTCCGTCTCAACTCTCGTATGCCAAGCTCACTGCAGGCGTATCTCCCTGGCGAGAACTCGTAGCGCTCGCGAGAGGCGCAAATGCCGTCCAGGTATATTCGGCTATCGCCTATCAAGACGGAGACTGCTGCTCGAGCGGACCCGGCTGCCCTCATCCGCCAGGCGGAGTCTCGTTTCAATGGAGGTCTACCCTTGGCGAACTTTCTGGTCCCGTCGCAACTGAAGTCGCAGATTTTGATGGCGACGGTATTGATGACCTTGCGGTAGCATGTTCAACCGACGCGACACTTCGGATCTTTCGTGGCGATGGCATCGGCGATCTGTTGCCGTGGAAGGTGATTGGACTGCCGAGCCGACCCACTTCGCTCGCTGTCGGCTTGCTTGATGCAAATGGGACGGTCGACATTGCAGTGGTGTGTGGGAACCAGAGCAGCGGTGAACTAGATATCTTTGCCAATCAAGGTGGGGGTTTGTTTACTCTCGGCGCTTCGATACCCACGGTCGCGCAACCGAGTTCGGTCGCCATCGGTCAGTTGGCCGGGGACAATCGACCGGACATCGCTGTGGCCTGCTCGGGGGACTCTTCGGTTACGATCTATCGAAACACAGGGGTTGATCCATGCGGCGGATCTCGGAGCTGGGCCCAGCGGGCAACGACCGGCCCATCCAAGCGGTTTGTCGCCGCTGCCGCTTTCGACATTGATCGAGGCAAGGCATTGCTCTTTGGGGGTGGATACAACGGGGGCCCGACGCTCCAGGTCTACAACGACCTGTGGGAATGGGACGGATTCGCCTGGACAATCCGGCAGCCTAATGACCCGACCGCAAACAATCGGCCTCGACCAACTTGGCGTGCCGCGATGGCGTACGACACGGTCGCTGAATGCTGCTACATGTTTGGCGGCAACAACGACCTGGGTCAGACGACGAACCAGTTCTGGCGGCTTGACCCGTCAACGGAGGTGTGGACGAACCTATCCACGCTCGTGCCCGCGTCGATGAAGGTTCGAAAAAACCACTCGATGGTCTACGACCGGATCCGCCATGTCTGCGTACTGTACGGTGGGTCTGACGATCAGAATGCACCTAGCTATGAGACTTGGGAGTTCAACGGCGCCCAGTGGAATCTGATCGGCTCTCCGACCAACCCCGGTCCTCGCGTTTCGGCGGGGATGGCGTTCGATCCGATTCGGGGAAAGACCGTTGTGTTTGGCGGTGGCACAGAGGCTCAGCTTCCAACCGCAGACCGCCCCTGGGAATGGGACGGTGCTTCATGGGCGCCCGTGGGTGCACTCAGCGCGACACCGGCCCCTCGATACGGTCCGGGCTTCGCGTGCGACGAATCTCGAGGCCGTATCGTGATGACGGGCGGAGCGACGCTAGCGATCTCCAATGAGGTCTGGGAGTTGGGTTCATCGGGATGGTCTTCGCAGGGGACCATTGCCGGAATGGTGGGTCGGGCCGGGCATGCCATGTTCTACGACGCGACTCGAAGGGCCGTGGTCGCGTATGGAGGACTGAATCAAAGCTTGGACTATGAAACGGATACGTGGGCATTGTCGTACTCGGGACCGCAAATCACCGGACAGCCGCAGGATCAGTCGGTTATCGCAGGGCAGGCGGCTACATTCTCCGTCGTCACGACCACAAACTCGCAGTCCGTGCAGTGGTTCAAGGATGGTCTGGTGATCGCCGGAGAGAACAATCTCACCTTACTCATTTCGAGCGTGCAGCGAGTGAACGCTGGGAAGTACGCCGCGATCGTGAGGTTCGACTGTGGTACGGAGCAGGCGACGTCTATCGCGACGCTGACAGTCCGGTCCTGTTGTGGGCCCAGCTTTAGCGGGTTGGGAGTTGTGCCAGGCACGCTTGGTCAAACCGCAACGGCCCTAAGCGGCGATGGTAAGACCGTCATCGGTAGTGTAGAGCTGCCGGGAGGAGGAGTTGCGTGGCGCTCAACTGAATCTGGCAACGTGTTTGGAGGCCCGCCATTCAGCGATCCGACCGCAGTCAGCTACGATGGGTCCGTTCTGGTTGGCCACAACGCATCTGGAAGTGTCTGGTGGAAAGACACCGGCGAAACTCTCCCGATCCTGCCCACCGCGAATTGGACCAGTGCATACGTGCTGTCCCTGAGTCGGAACGGTGGTACTGCGGCCGGATACCTCTCTCTATTCGACGGCCAAGAATACCATCAGGAAGCGTTTCGTTGGACGGTCTCCGGTGGCACGCAGTTCGTCGGGACGATTGCCGGATATCCGTGGTGCGCAGCGTCCGCCGTAAGCGGGGACGGGTCAACCTTGATCGGTTTCGTCGGAGGGTCTTCTGTCGATCGGAGGGCTATGCGATGGAGTTCGCAATCCGGGATGTTGAGTCTAGGAACGTTATCGCCGACCGACATTCAGTCGTACGCGACGGATTCAAATGGTGATGGCTCCGTAGTCGTTGGCATGGTGCAGATCGATAGTGTCAACAACTACCGGGCATTCAGGTGGACAGCAATGGGAGGCATGGCAAGCTTGGGCGTCCCTTCGGGTGACCAGAGTTCGTCCGCAACAGCCGTCAACGGCAGCGGTGACGTGGTTGTGGGTTACTCTCGTGATCCTGCCTACAACTACAAAGCCTTCATCTACCGTTCCGGACATGGCATATCAGACTTGAGCGTGTTGCTAACGGCTCTGGGCATCAATCTAGCCGGCTGGGAGCTCACGGGAGCATTAGACGTTAGCGAAGATGGACAGACAATACTGGGGTATGGGAGGCACTACGGGATCGACGAGTACTGGCTCGCCACTATTACGCCCGCACCCTGCTACGCCAACTGCGACAACTCAACTGCCCCGCCCATCCTCAACGCAAACGACTTCCAGTGCTTCCTCAACAAGTTCGCTTCCGCGGACGCTTACGCCAACTGCGACAACTCCACCGCTCCCCCCATCCTCAACGCCAACGACTTCCAGTGTTTCCTGAACAAGTTCGCTGCGGGATGTCCATAACGAACATTGTTCTCAAATGAGAAGCACGGGCGGGTCTCCGCGACCCGCCCGTGGCGTTGAAAGTTGTGGTTGCGTTGCTCAACTCGGGTCAGATTCTTTGAGTGGATGTCTCCAACACCTCCGCGCACTCGCGGCAGCACTCCGCCAAGTTGTGGTGGCCCTGCGTGGCGTACCGCTGAGCCATTGTCCGGTAGCCGCGGATCAACGACTCGCGAGCAGCTTGGCGGCTGGTGATCCGCGGCAGGAAGTCGCGTGCCGCGAGAGCCTCGGATTGGGATTTCAGATCCCTAGCCCGGAGCGAGGTCTTGAACAAATCCCTGACACCTGCCAGGCTCAGGGCGATAAGACTGCTCAGGCGGCGGACGCGTTTGGTTTCGAGCGTGCTGTTCATCGGTGGACTCCTTGTGGGGCTCGCTTGGAGCCCTCAAACCCACACGCGAAGTACAATGACTGACCCCATCACGAGGTGGTGAAAAAAGGAGCGACCGATGGAACTGGCCAGCGAACCGGGCGTGACCTCCATGCTCAAGCAGCTTGATGGCGACCGCAAGGGCGAGTTCGCCGCGCTGGTGGATGCCGTGTACGCGGATATCCGTGGAATCGCGGCTAAACGGATGCACGATCGATTCGGGTATGAACTTGGCGGGCTGACTCTCCAGCCGACCGCCCTTGCCAACGACGTGATCATGGAGCTCCTCAAGCAGCGGCAGCAGTTTGTGAACCGGCAGCAGTTCTTCGCGGTAGCCACCATGATTACGATGCGGCTGCTGGTGAGCTATCAACGTCATCGGCTCGCGGGCAAACGAGGGGGTGGAAAGCGAGGGGGAGAGGGCGGCCTGGATGCCGTGGGAAGAGGCGGCGAGCCGAAAGGTGAAGAACTCGGGGAATCCACTCTCAAAGCTCTCGAAGAGCTACATCGCCTGGATGCCCGCAAAGCGGAGGTCGTAACGCTCCACGTGCTCTGCGGCATGCCGTTGCCGAAGGTCGCGGAGCTCGTGGATACTTCCCTGCCCACCGTTGAGCGAGACTGGCGTTTCGCGAAGAACTGGCTGGCGACACGCCTCGAAGGGGAAGTGTCTCAGTGAGCGAAACGAATCGCTAACCCTCAAAGCCGCGCCCGATCCCTGAGATGGCCTGGCGTTCCAAGGACGCGATTCCGAGCACCACCGTGAGCAGCAGCGGCGCCGCGATGACGACTACACCGAGCAAGAGCAGAGTCACCTCAATGAGTTCGCGGGCGATTGCGGGGAGAAGCCGAGTGTGGGTTGCACGCACGGAGGTTGCCATGGCGAAGGTCCTTTCGATGATGGATTCTCGTTGAAAGCGCTCCAGCCCCCTTTCGGAGACTAGAGCGTGCAACCTACCAGCAGACCTCGTGGCAGATCTTCTCGTAGTACCAGCCGTTCCAGTACCACACGCACTTCCAGACGCAGATATCACTCGCTTCGGAGTCGCTCGCCTGCTCGGAGGTGGCGGTGGTTGGCGCAGGCTGAGCGTCGTCCGACGTCGAATCGTGGCTCGTCACCGTTGGGGGAGGAAGGGACGGGCTCGTGCCGACGCTCATTGCGCCTGCGGCCAGCGCCACCCCAAGAGTCCCCAAAACAAACGCGTTACGGAAAGTGGTGCTGAACATGTCAAACTCCTTCTACTTCTTAAGCAAACCCTTGATGCCCGATGGCACACGCCACCAGGTCTGCACTACACGCGGAAACAATGGGCCCACCCCCTCACCACGCGAAGAACAAAATCGCTCGCGGGCATCAGGCTCGCCCATCAGCTCCCCATGCGGGTCAGACTTCCAAGTGCAAAAAGACAGGCCGCGCCCCTCGATCGGGCGCGGCCTGCCGGAGCACACCAGGTTGTTCCGACTCACTTGGAGGAGTCGTCCGGTTTGACCTCGTACACGCGGAGTTCCACCGAGGACTTTCCAAACGCGGCGTTGACGGGGATCGTGATTTGGATCGACCCGTTCGCGGGTGCAGTCCAGCCGATCGGGGCGCTCCGGTCGTAGTCACCGCGGTGTTCCACATCCTCGCCGTTGAATCGCAGGGCCAGGTCGATATCGTCCCAGTTAGCCGAGCCGATGACAAAGACGTACGTCGTTCCTTCCTTCACCTCCAGGCGGGCCTCGGTGAACTCCTCGGAGGCGTCCGAACCAATGCCCCCGCTCGTGGCCAGGACCCGCTGGACGTCCGCACGCTGTTGGATCTCGCCTTCAACGGCATCCATGCGATTGACCAGGGGCATGGTCAGCTTGCGGAGCTCAGTTGCCCAAACGGTGTCGCGGAGAGCCTGGACCCGATCGGCGGAACCGTCCAGCATTTCGCGGACGTAGTCGGCTCGCTGGCCGTAGGCCTTGCCCACTGGGATGCGATTGCCTTCTGCGAACGCGAAGCTGCTGGCGTTGTGGATGCCAATCACCGTCAGGCGCCCCGTGATGGGATCGGCAACCATCAGAGGTCCGCCGCTTGAGCCGCCGGTGAGGGTCAAGTCGTGCTGGATCGTGAGTGCGTCCTGGGGCACTGTCGGTTCAAGAACGATCCCGCTCATAGACTGAATGTGTCCAAAATTCGCGGTAGCCGGTACGTTTGACTTCTGTCCGAAGATGTTTTCGGCGGGGAATCCCAGGTAAATGATGTCGGTCCCGGCCCGCAGGTGCACCAGATCATCCGAGGCCGCGAGTTCCAGGACTCCTCCGATGCCGCCCTCGGTCACGAGCAACGCAACGTCGGCGGGGTTGAGCACATTCACCTGCACAACGGTTCCGTCGACGATCGTGAACGGGTGTCGGTCGTTGACCTTCTGCCAGCGGTCGTAGGCCGGGTGAAGAGTGGGGGTCTGGCGGACCGCAAAGTCAGTCGGGCCGTCGATCCCGGGACGGCGGACAACGACTTTGCCCCCATCAGCCACGGTATTCGCGACTGCCTGAGCGACATGGGCGTTGGTCGCGATCAGTGCCCCTTCGGGGTTGTCCTGAACAGCGAAGCCGGTTCCAATCTGGGTGAATCCGCCCGTCTCATCCAGTTTGCCAACCATGAACACGGCGAGCTTCGCCTGCTCAAGGGCGTCGGGCAGAGAAAGCTTGGCCGCGGCCCGGTGAATATCAACATCACCTTCAGAAGAGATGACGGCGGCAGAAGCGCTGGGTGGCGCGAAGAAGTCGGCGACGTGCAATCCGGGGCCGGCTGTCAGACCAGCGGTGGCCGCGGCCGCGGCGATCAGGGCGCCGACGACGAGCGTGCGGGAACGGGTCGAGTTGCGGGTGTTGGCGGTGACGAGGTTCATGGGGTGCTCCTTGGACCTCACTGGGGCTGACGGGGGGCAGCACTCCGGCTGACCTGATGCCCGGCGGCCACTAGCAGGGTTCAGCCAAGACGCGAAGGAGGGGGCGGTAACCCATCAGCCCGTTTGAAAGGTCCCGGGCGATCGCCCGTTCCAGGCTGAACCAAGTCGCCACGGCCGATTTCCGCTGGTTTCTGTACAATGTTCTCTTCGCCGCACGAGGAGACCACCGCCTTGACCCCGGAACAGTTTCGCCGCGTTGAAGAGTTGTTTCATCGGGCGCTAGAGGTACCGGCGGGTGAGCGCCTTGACTTCGTGACGCGGGAAGCAGCGGGAGATGGAGACGTCCTCAAGCAAGTCTTGAGGCAACTGGCATCGGAGTCAGGGGTGGTCAACACCGATGACCTGGTCGGCCGAATGGCCAAGCCCAACGTCGAGCAGAACTCAAACCTCGGAACCGTCGGCCCATACAAGCTTCTGGAGGTGATCGGCGAGGGTGGCTTCGGCATCGTCTATGCGGCCGAGCGCCGCGAGCCGTTCCTCCAGCGGGTCGCCCTCAAAGTCATCAAGCCCGGCATGGACTCCAAGGCCGTGATCGCCCGCTTCGAGCAGGAGCGGCAGGCCCTGGCGATGATGGACCATCCCAATATCGCCCGCGTGCTGGATGGCGGCCTGACGGACGCGGCCAGCCCGATGGGCCCGGGGCGGCCCTACTTCGTGATGGAACTGGTCCGCGGCGAATCCATCACCGCCTACGCCGATCGCCAGCGTCTCACGATCCGCCAGAGGCTGGAGCTGTTCATCCCCGTGTGCGAGGCCGTGCAGCACGCGCATATGAAGGGTGTGATCCACCGCGACATCAAGCCCAGCAACGTCCTGGTCATCCCCGGCGATGAGGCCCACCCGGAAGCGACGCCCAAGGTCATCGACTTTGGAGTCGCCAAAGCTGTCAGTCACAACCTCACCGACAAGACAGTCTTCACCGAGCAGGGTCAGTTCATCGGCACGCCGGAATACATGAGTCCCGAACAGGCGGAAATGTCCGCGGCGGGTGTGGATACGCGGACGGATGTGTATTCGCTGGGGGTACTGCTGTACGAATTGCTGTCGGGGGCGGTGCCGTTTGATGCCAGGTCTCTGCGTGAGGCGGGGTATGCGGAGATTCAACGGATCATTCGGGAGGATGATCCGCCGCGGCCGAGTACGAGGTTGAGTGGGATGGGGGATGCGGCGACGGGAGTTGCTGAGCGGCGACGGATGGAAGTTTCGTCGCTTACCAAGGAGCTTGGCAGAGAACTGGAATGGGTGCCGCTCAAAGCCATGAGGAAGTACCGCGATGAACGGTACATGTCTGCATCGGGCTTGGCGGAGGACGTTCGGAACTATCTCGACGGCAATGCACTGGAAGCGGGTCCCGAAAGCGCCGCCTATCGGATGAGGAAGCTGGTGCGACGGAACAAGGGGGCCGTCGCTGCTACCGTTGCTGTGGTTCTTTGCCTAGTGTCGGGATTGGGTGGCACATTGTGGCAGGCTCAGGTCGCACGGGGAGAGCGTGACAAGGCCAGGGACTCGCTCGCGACGGCGCGACTCGCGCTGGCGTTATCACAGCGTGTCACGCCCCAGACTGAAAGCAATCTTCGAGAGGTTATTAGTTTGAGGGAGGCTTTGGGGCAACGGAGCCATGGCGAGGCGCTTTTAGCCCAGTGGTTTCTGGCTGAGTTGTTGAATGGCGATGGTCGGAGTCTCGACGCGATGGAACAGTTTGCGCAGGTCATCCCAAATGCGGAGGAGTCACTCCGTCTGGGTCGTGGGGCCGAAAGGGTGCGCCAAATCAATAGGGTATTGCCCGGTCTTGATGATGCGGAGTCGATAGAGGATCTTCTTGACCAATTGGAGCGTGGCCGCATCTCGACGCCGGGAGCAATGAACGACTGGAAGACCGCCGCAGTATGCAGCGCCAACCTTTGTAGCCGCACTTGGCGAGACCCCAAGCGAGTGTTCTCAGCACTGCACGCGCAGCAGGATCTTGCGCTCGTTCTTGCCCGGGCTGACCGGCATACCGAAGCGGTTGAGGCGTGGGATACGTTTTGTTCAATGTACAAGAAGACCGGCCAGGGGCTTGAAGGAACCCGGGGTCTGTTTCGGATCTACTCGCAGGGAGTGTGGTTGCACAGCATCGATTTCTATGATTTGGAATTGGACCTCGCGAACAGCATGCTGGTCTTGGGACGCTTTGAGGATTCGGAGAGGATATTGCTTGATCAAGAACAGAGCCAACGAATGTCCGCCCAGGATCATGTCCCTGAGGCCGAGATTCAGCTAGTTCGGAGCCAATACCGAGAATTGACGGCAATGGCGACCAATCGAAATTCAACAAAGGGCCGTCGTTGGGGCAGTCCTATTGAAGTGCTCGTGACGCTCTACCAGACATGGAAACGCCCGAACGAAGAAGCCATGTGGTCCGATCGCTTGAAGATCTACCGCGAGAAGGGAGTCCTGCCAGCCGAGTGGACAACGCAATCGCCATAGGAGGCAGAGGTAGGCTCCCGCAGGTCAATCTCCGAGCCTCGCCGCGTCAATTGACCCAACTCGTGCGTCAAACGCGCGAAAATGACAAAACCATTGGAAGGTGAAAGTGCAGACTGACTTGTTTCAAAGTAACGGATGAACCAAATCGCGGCTTCCAATCCCCTTCACAACCTCACCCACCGCGGATCCCTGGCCATCTCTGCCGCGGTCAAGTCCAACCCCACGATGCTGTGGTTGTACAAAACCCACATCACCAGCACCCCCGCCATAGCCGCGGCCCCAATCGCGGCCCCTACCCGAGCTGACGTGAACCGGCGGAGCCGATAGAGCAGCGCGACCCCACCCAACATCGTCACCAGCTTGAACCCAACCAACGCCAGCGGCGATCCGCTGGAACGGATCAGCGCGACCACCAGCGGGTTGTCCTCGTACATGCCCGTGGTGCTCAGCGCGTGCAGCGTGAGGCCCAGGTCGCCCAGGCCGAAGATAACGATCAGTGCAAGCGAGATCTCAGCGAGCCGCTGTGCCTTGCCAGACGAGGCGCTGCGGGTCGGATTTGAGTTGAGTGTCAGGGTCGTCATGGCGGGTCTCCGGCAAGAGGGGTGGTGGTGGCCGAGCCACCGTTCAACCCCACACGCGCAGACTCGACACCGACCCCATCACCTTGAAAAACGCCCGAACTTTCGGCTTCGCCGGCCGCTTGTTAGACTGGTGTTGGGCCGCGGGTCACCTCACTCGCGGCGTGGGAACCTTCTGACCGCCGCCATACCGGATGAACGATTGACCCCAGAGCAGAATCGCCAAGTCGAGGACATCTTCAATCTGATCGCGGACCTTCCGCCCGATCAGCACGACGCCGAGCTCGCGCGCCTGTGCCCCGACGATGCCCAGGTTAGAGCCGAAGTCGCGAAGCTGCGGGCTGCTCTGAATTTAGAGTACGAGTCCGGAGAACTCCTCGCAAAGTACTCCGCTGGGTGCACTTGAGGAAAGGTCGATTCTCCAAGGGCGCCTCGCGAAGCCAATCCTGGTGGCGTCCACCGGCACGAGGGCGAACGGCACGCAGCAACCCCGCCAAATGTGGGCGGCGGTGTTGGTTCTTCATGGGCACCACGCAGCATACGCGTTCAAGAAGCACTGAAAGTCGTTCGCGGTCAGGACAGGCGTAACGATCGAGGTGTCGCAGTTGGCGTAGGGGTTCCCGGTCGCAAAGGCGTTCAGAAAGCACTGGAAGTCATTGGCGGTTAACACCGGAGCGGTTTCACTGCCGTCACAGTTGGCGTAACAGAGCGCCACAAACTGCCCTGCCGCGGCCACAGCGAGGTTGATCCACCCGGCGTTCTCGCTATACGCGTAGCCGTTCAGGCGACCGCTTGAGTCGATCCGGGATGGGCTGGGTCCTGACCCGAAGTTGATCCAGCCAACGATTTCCGACCAGGCGAACCCGGACAGGGCGTTTGTCGTCGAATCTATGTTGACCCCGAAGTTCTGGCCGGTCTGGCTGGACCTGGCTATGTATTGGGTTGCTGGGGGTGTCACACCATTGCCCGTGTTGATCCAGCCGATGCTGTTGGCCCAGATGAACCCGGACAGGAAACGGCCGTTATGGCGGACGCCCTGAAGACTTGAGTTGGCGCCCCGCCAGTTCATCCAGCCGTAGTTCTCATTCCATGAGAATCTGTTGGATTCGGAGGTATTGGACTGGGCTAGAGCGGGGGCGGCGATTGCGACAAAGACTGCCGCGGAGATCAAGATGGAGTGCTTGGAGTGCATGCGGGATTCGTTTCTGCAGTTTGGTGCCCGAGCACCAGGAACAATGCGGGACAACGTCTAGTACGTGAAGTTGGCATTCGGATCGGTCGAGCCTGGTGCGGCGCCGCCCGAGTTGCCGGTAACGGCTCCTGCGACCACAGCGTTGACAACGAGGATGACGTTCCCGGCAACGACATCCCAGTTCAAAGCGTTTCCCGAGCAGGTATTCCTGATGATCACGTTGCCGGCTGCGTCCACGTCGATGCCGCGGTCGGCGCCGGAGCAGTTGTTGCCCTCGATACGGTTGTCCGTTCCGACGGCATGAATGCCCGCCCCGTCGCCCAATGAACCGTTGTTCGCGCATGCATTTCCTCGGATCACGCAGGAGGCGGTGCACTTGATGCCATCGAGGCTGTTGGAATCGACTACGCAGCTAGCAACGACGCTCTCGTCTCCCGTGCTGACTCCTTGCCCGTTCGTGCTTGCCACGCACTCGCTGACCGCGCAGCCGATTCCTGTGTTGATGCCGGCGCCGCCATTCACAAAGGAGTTGAAGCCCGCAGTGCATCGCGTCACTGTGCAGTGAGAACCGGTTTTGATCCCGAATCCGACGGCTGTGCCCGAGTTGAGCGAAGCGGCGCAGTCCGTCACCGTGCAGTAGTCTCCGGTGCTCATGCCGCTGCCGGTGTTGTTTGACGCCGTGCAACTCGTGAGTGTGCAGGTCGCGCCCGTCACTATGCCGGTACCGCCGTTATTGCCCGCCGAGCAGGCGGTCAGGTTGCAACCCGCACCGCAGGCGAAGCCGACGCCGAAGTTTGCGTTCGCCAAACAGCTCGCGATTGTGCTGAGGTTGGGGATGCGAATGCCAGCGCCGCTGTTGTACTTCGCCAGCACGTTTGTGATCCGGCAGGTGTCGAGTACACCCGACAGGTCGATGCCATCCCCGCCCCAGTTGTGGATCGAACCGTTGGTGATCGCAACATTGAACACATTCGCTCCGGAGGCCGTCACGCCGTCAAAGGATCCCGCGATCCCGAAGAGGTCAAACCCGTTCAAGTCGATCGTGACGCCGGACGCGGCGATCGAGATGCCGTTCTTGCCGAGGACGCCGGTGATATTTCCGACCAGGTAGTAGGACCCGGGTTGCGTGATTTTGAAGAGACAGGTCGAATCTCCAGGGGTGTTGATCGCGCTTATGGCCGTCCGCGGCTCGACTTCTGAGAGGGTCTTGTAGGTGCTTGTCACCGGCCCGGGGGGTGGGTCCAGCGGGCCGGCCGAGAGCAAGCCAGCCGTGGACGCGAGGGCGAGGAAAGTCAGGATCATGGTCTTGCGGGTCATGTTCGGGATTCCATGGGGATTGCGTTGGTGAGTGGACAGGAAATATGGCGTAATGCAGGCCGTGGACCTGCAGAAGCACTCGACCACTCTGCTTTGATCACGCGCCAAGGCTGCTCAGCTTCGGCCGAAGCGGTTCAAGCGGCGTGATCCGCTTCGAAGCGAGGCGTCAAGTACATCCGATGGCAAACCGGTTGATGAAACACTGGAAATCGTTGATGTTGAGTGTCGGGGAGGCAGTACTACCATCGCAGTTGGCGTAGACATCACCAGCGCCGAAGCGCGACAGAAAGCACTGGAAATCGTTGATGTTGAGAATCGGCGATGTCGTGCTTCCATCGCAGTTGGCGTAGCAGCCGGGGTTGACGACGGTCACGGTGACCGTCAAACCCGCGATGCCGTACGGAGCGGCGTCCAACACCCAAGGAGGCGTGTTCCATGTGACCGTGTCGCTGGTCGCGGCGTAATCGCTGATCTGGAACGTTGTGGCCTGCCCAATGATGGTCCCGGCGGTCAAGTTGAAGTTGCCCAGCGAGATGGCCCTGACTCCCGGGCCCGTGGGCGAACCCGAAACCCCCGCGGCACGGGCGAACTCCAGGAGCTTGGCTTCACCGGTTGCAATGGTGACCACCGGTGCAAAGACCGCATTGCTCGTGTCCCAGAACTGATTGGTGTTGGATGCGACCGCGGCCGGGCCGACAAACCTCGCGGGGTCGCTCGGCAGGGATCCGATCCTTGTTACTCGGACGCCGGCGCTGAAGAGGCCGTTCTGTGCCGAGAGCACGGACGTGCTGGTTCCTGTGACGGTCTCCTCAAGGAGCACCGAGATCGTGACCATCCCACCTGGTGCCGCGGCGTATGACGCCTGGGACGTAATGAAGCGGTAGGTGACCGATGCGGAGGCATGCCCGGCGGCCACAACCAACGCGAGCAACGAAAGTGTCCGGTTGAGTTTCATCGATCGATGCCCCTGTGTTCAATGCCTCTTGCTCGTGGCCATGTAGTTGAAGATGATCCCCAGGCGAGACCGAAGCGCGAGCGCATCGGTCTGGCTGATTGAGCCGTTGTTGTCGTAATCCAGCCACCAACTGTAAGTCGGTGAGCCCGATGTAGATCCGAGGGCCTGGCTCATTCGAGCCAGATCAAGGCTGTCCACATCGGCATCGCCGTCGGCGTCACCGAACAGGCGGTGGAAGGTATCGGTGCGGTCTGCGAACATGGCTTGGCCCGTGGCCGCGTCGTGGACTCGTGAGGCATTGACCTTCACGTCGTAGACACCGTCGGCCAAAGACCCGCCAATGAGCCCGGGCCCCGTGAATGTCAGTGTGTACGTCCTTCCATCTCCGGACGGATTCGTGACGGTGAACGAGAACGGCACCACGATGCCGCGGGCCTTGACGCTGAAGGCGCCGGATTGCAGCGTCACTGGCGTGCTGAACGTAACGGTGTAGGTGTCCACCATCGACCGCTGGGCATCGCCATCGTTGACGGCAAAGGCCAGAATGGACGGCCCCAGGTTGAGCGTGGTCGTGGCGTCCGGAGTGAGAGGCGCGGCCTCCGTGTGGCCGACGTTGTCCGCCGCGATGCTGTAGAAGCGATATGTGTGACCGTTCTGGCCGGTGAATATCCCCTGAAGCTGGGTCGTGTCATTCAGCCAGAGCGTGTAGACGCCGTTGTTGTCCGAGACGAAGATGTCATAGGAAGCGATGCCCGAGCCGTTGGGGTCATCCTGACCGGCCCAGCGGACGGTGAAGCCGGCGGTGGTCGTGGTGAGGGGCAACGACTGCACCGCGCTGATCGGATTGCCGTTGTCGATGGTGACCGGGGCTCGCTTCTCTGGGTCGTAGCCTTGCGACGGATCCAGCGGATCGATCTGGTCGGTCGAGATGAGAGTCTGACCGTCGAATGAGATGAGAGCGACGTTGGTGATGAGTCTGCCGGAGGGCAAGCCGACATCGGCACGGATGGCGTAGGTGAAGAATCCCTGGCCGCGGCCGGTACCATCTTCGGGGGGCAGGAAGCCGGTGAGGATGTCGGGCGGGAGGCTGGTCAGCGGATCGATCGACTGGAAGCGGGCGAAGATGATTCCCGTCGCGAGATCGATGCCGAGTTCGACCAAGACATCAAAGTCGCGGCCGTTGTAGGTCATGCTAATGCTGGTCTGGTAGGACTGACTGTTCTCCGGGATGGAGATGAGCGTGTCGCCGAATCCGAAGGATGTCAGGCTCAGCGTGCTCCAGTCGAGGTCAGCGCTGAGTGGGTTGCTGATGGTGACCTGCTGCGCGGGAGCTGTGGCCCACCGGTTTGGCGATACATAAAGGGTTGGCTGGTTGTTGGGGCCGATCGGGTGCGTCGGGTCGAAGTTTGGATTGGGGATGTCGGAGAGGCTGCCCGGCCCGTAGTTTTCAAACTCGACGCGGTAGGAGAGGGAGGCATCGCCCGGGATGTAGTGCTGTGGGCCGTAGCCGGCGGGGCCGAGGAGGTGGTTGGGGTCGCCGGATGTGCTCGTCTCTTTGGCGCCTTGAGCGCCTTGCTGGCCGCCCTCAGGGTGAGGGTCATCGAAGTCTGGTGGGTATTCGGGACACCAATATCCTCCAACGACATCTCCGATCGCTCCACCGACCAATCCACCCACGGTTCCAAGCACCGCACCAGAATATCCGGCCCCGATCGCCGCGCCGGCGATCACGAATACCGGTAGTAACACAACTCCGAAGATACCGATCGCGCCTCCAGCAAGTCCGCCGATGACTATTGACGTCTCTACACCGATTGCAGTTGCACCGAACCAGACTCCTGCGGTGGCTCCGGAAACGGCTCCGATGACCTTTCCAGCGGCCGCCGCGTCGCAGTTCGAGAGCACTGAGGTAACTGGAGCAAGCGCCTGAAGCCCGCTGGGATCCACCGCGTTGGTGGGGCTGTTTCCCGAGTATCTGTAGAAGTTGTAGTCGCCTGAGTGGAGTCGTAAGGGGTCTTGGCTACCGAAAGAACCGGTGCTCTGTAAAAAGTATCGCGCCCGCATGAAGGATAGTCCACTTCCCTCATCTCTTACGCCATACTCGCCCGCGAATAAGTATTGATTGTTGCCGGGACCCGTCGCACGAATAGTCTGCCCAAAAGGCTGATAGGCATATCTATTCGCAACCACACCGTCAGGAGTGGTAAGGCCTGCCGTTGACCCCATCCCGTCGAAATCATAGAACATGCTCGTGTTGGTACTTCCGTCCTTTCGCACGACCAGGCCGAGGCCGTAGGTGTACTGAGCAATGACCGCTCCGGCACTTGTGTATTCACTTGCTACGTCCACAAGGCCTGTTGGATCCAACAGATAGTCGGTCGTTTGCCCGTTGAAGGTGCGACTGATGCGATTGCCCAGTGCGTCGTACTCGTACTGCCAGATCCCTTCCGGAGTGACCACGCGCGTCAGCCGGTTCTGCTGGTCGTAGGTGTACGTAGCGTTCTGTGAACCCGCCCGGCTGATCAGGTTGCCGTCGGCGTCGTACACCAACGTGTCGCCGCCCACGTGCGTGTATTGATTCAGGCTGTTGACCGAATACGCGGTGGTGACCGGGTTTCCACCTCCGACGCGTTCGACCGTGCTGATTCGGTTGCCCAGATTGTCGTAGTTGTACGTCAGGTCCTGGCTGGGAATGGTGGAACTGGCAGCGGGCGCGAAGCCAGCGTGGGTGAGTTGCCCGGTGCCGTCGTAGGTGTACGACCAAGTTCCGTCGATCGTGCGCATGACCGTGCGGCGACCGAGCGCGTCGTAGTCGTATTCGAACTGACTGTTGATAGTCCCGCCGGGGGCATGGTTGACGATGCTCTTGACTTGCCCGTTGGGGTCGTAGGTGTACTGCGTGTAGGTAGCGTTGCCCTTGTCTTCCTGGATGAGGCGGCCGACATTGTCGTAGTGGTAACGGATGATCAGGACATCCGCGCCATCTTTGAGATACTCGAGTCTCCCCGCCGCATCGTACAGGTACTTGACCGTGAAGCCGGTCTGGTCCGTCATCGTGGAGCGCCGGCCGACTGTGTCGTAGGTGTAGTGCAGGTAGCGGCCGTTGGGATAGGTGACACTGGTCAGACGATCTCCAGAGTCGTAGTCAAAAAGCGTGACCCGGCTGCCGGGCTCCGTGATGGTCTTCAAGTTGCCGTGCGTGTCGTAGGTGAAGCTGTTGGACGTGCCATCCTGGAATGTCTGCTTCTTCACGCGGCCGTTTGAGTAGTACTCGTAGCTCAATGTCTGGCCGCGGCGGTTGACGAAGGACATCGGATCGCCCGCGGGGTCGTATTGGCTGACGCGCTCGACGCTCTGGTCGGGGTAGGTGGTTGAGAGCAGGTTTCCGTGACTGTCGTAGGAATAGCGGGTCGTGTTTCCGTTGGCATCGGTGAAGGAGGCCATTCTGCGGATGGTGCCGTTGGGACCGGCGTCGAGGTAGGTGAATGAGGTGGTGTGGCCCAGCTGATCGGTGATGCTTGTCGGGCTTCCGCATGTGCACCAGGTGAAGGTCTGGGACTGGCCTATCGGGTCCACCAGGCGGCGGATGCGCAGGTCATCCCCGTATTCGGCGGTTGTGATGTTGCCCAGAGGATCGACGACGCGGCCGAGCAGGCCCCGGTGGTCGTAGTCGAACTCGGTGAACTTGCGGTTGGTGGGGGAATAATCGGCATCTCTGGCTTCAACGCTGCCGGCCGATCCGTAGGCGAATGTCACGAGGGAGGCATTGCCGGTCACGTATGTGCTGGCCAAGTGCCCCTGGTTGTCGTAGGTGTAGAACCGCTTTGATCCCCCACTCTCGACCGAGATCAACGCGTGCTGGCTTTGCTGGCCCGGGTTGGTGTTGTACTCGTACCGCGTGATCTGGCCATCGGGGGCCGTCACCGTCAGCAGGTACGAGTTGGTCACATCGTACACGAAGGTGGTCTGGCGATTGGCCGAGTCGGTGATGGATGTGATCAAGTTCCCGGTGTAGCCGACGGTGAGGGAGGCGTCTGATGTCACGGATCCGCCGGGTGTGTGGGTCAGCGTGGTCAACTGGCCCGAGGTGTTGAATGCGAGCGTGACCTTGTTGCCGTTGGAATCCGTCGAGTAGCTGATCCGGCCCGGGGCCGTTCCGGTGCTGGCCGGGCGGAACCGCACCACACTGCCGCTGCGCTCCTGGACCTCGTAAACGCCGGCCGAGACTCGGATCAGCTTTCCGCTGTCGCCCGGCAAGCCGAAGAAGGATGTCGCCGTGGTCGGGTCGACGGGGTTTCCGCTTGCGGTTCTGAGGTCGGGTTGGAAGCGGCGACGGCTGCCGCCGGCGCCGGTGATTTCGACGATGCCCGTGCCGGGCTCCAATGTGAGTTGTGTCAGCCAGGGCACGGACCAGCCGCGGCCGAAGACCGAGGTGTTGAACCGCTGGTCGATCGCGAGGGAGTAGGTGCGACCGAAACTCAGGTCGCCGCCTGCCGCGGCCATGACGGCGTCAATCGACGATGCCAGCGTGCGAACGGGGTTGATGCCGATGGCTTGCTGAACCTCGAAGTTCCAGAGCGGGCCAACATCTGTGACGCGTTGTCCGAGGGTGTTGAGGAACCGTGCGTTATCGGAGAGCATGTTGACGAAGTCACCCCACGTGGCGTTCGGGTGATTCTGGCGGACGTTGTCCTGGATGTTTTTGTAAATGACACCCCACGCATCATCTCCGATGGTGTGCGGCTGGAGCTCTTGCTCCATGGTGGCCCAGGGAATGATCTCCGCGTTGGATGCATCGAAGATGCGGAGTTCCATCTCGATCTGGTTGTCCGACATATTCCATTCTTGCAGAAGTCCGGCGAAGTAGACCGGGACGCTGATCCGCTCGCCGGGGTTGAGCATGCCGGGGGTGCTTCCGCTCCCGAGAATCTGCACGGTGCTGGAGAACCCGTCGGGCATGCCGGAGGTCCAGAAGCCTTCGGTGAGCAGCGATTGGTCGAGCGTCAAGATGGGAACTTCATCTGTCGGGACTGATGTGTCGGCGGACTGCAGCCGGATCAGCGGCGCGGGCATGGAAGTTCCGCCCGTGTTGGCGTATTCCACGTAGATTGTTGAGATGGCGTGCCGCCCCATCGAGCCCGGCATGATCAGGTGCGTTTCCAGATGGGCCGGGGCCGGGGCGATGATCGTGAAGCCATTGGCGAGGTCATCATGGCGAATCCCGTCGGGAAGAGTAACACGAATCGTGTATGAACCCAGGGACGCATTGGCCGGGATCGTGACGGTTGCGGTGATCTGCGTGAACGAGTTGATGGCCACGGGCTGAGCGACGATTGCATCCAGGCCCCGCATCAATATCACCGAGGTGCCGGGAACAAAGCCCGCGCCCGTGATCGTCAGGCTGACGGTCGATCCTGCCGCGTACTGCAGGGGAGCCACCGATGTGACACGGATGTCCGACGCCACCGCTCGGAGTGTGAAGCCACTGGCGGTCGGGACATGGTTTCCGTACACGAGGATGAACCATCGGCCCGCAGGGGCGTTGGGAATGAGGATGCTCTGGTCAGCGCCCGTCCCGGTTGCGGCGTAGGAATAGCTGCCCCGAGTCGGAGCGGCGCCTGGTTGAACATAGAGCTCGTTGCGGTCTGCGTTGTGAGAATCGTCAAGAGAAATGAAGAACGGATGACCCCCGGGAAGATCAACGTAGAAGAGCTGAGAATCGCCGGGCCCTGAAAGCGTGCCCGAGTAGAGGGAGCCTTCGACCAACTGCGTGAGGGTGAGGGTGCCGAGCTTAAAGGTGTAGGCGCCTGTGCTCTGTCCCACGCCGCGGACGATGAGCTTGTATTGCCCGGTCTGAGTCAGATTGAACTGGGGAACTCCGGCGGAGACGTCAGTGAATACCTCGGAGTTGTTCGGCGCTACAAGCGTGAACACGATTTGCGAAGATGAAGACCCCAGCAGGTCGAAGTGCGCTGGAACGGGATTGGCCACGCTCGCGGTGAGCGAGAAGGTCCATTGATCCACACCGTATGGGGACTCAATCTGGCCGCTCAACTGTTGACCGAGCGGGAGCGGGCTTGTGTCGACCGAGGCGCTGACGGTTGTCAGCGTGTATCGACCAGTCGCTGAGGCGTGGGTTGAGGGCGACGAAGGCGCGCTCACTTCGATCAGGTATTGGCCGGATTGGGTGAACTGAAAGCCAGCCAGAGTAATCAGCGCCGGCTGCGTACTTCCATCGTTGGTGGCGGTGGCTAAGAGCGTGTGGCTTGGGTCGGATGAACGTATTCTTACGGTGGCCCAGTTCAATAGCGGCGCGCCTACCGGACTGGGCGATGAACTGACTCCCGGGTTGAGCAGGATGGTCAACGCGCTGCCCGCCTGGCCGAAGACTCTCCATTGGTCGATCTGGTTGGTCGTGGAGATATCTCCCGAAACGCTTCCTGATGCCTCCAGCAGCCCGCCATCGGAGAATGTCGTCAGCCCTCCGTTGCTCACGGCACCGGTACCACTGAACTGCGTGGTTCTGACGAAGGTTGAGACGTTGTTCAGGCTGAGCGTTCCGCCGTTCGCGACCGTCAGCGTATCAACGTACAAGACCTCTGGTGTTCCGCTGTTGGCGTGATCGGCGAGCTTGTAGTGCGCGTTCGCGGCAACAGAGATCCTTCCGAAGGCGTGGTTGTGGATGAACGCGCCATCCGCAAGACCTCGGTTGGTTCCCATGACTTCAATCTCGGGAGTTCCGGCGAATGCCAAGAGTTCGAGCGTGCCTTGGGGAGAGAAGTGCAACACGTCGGTTGTGGCGCCGAGCAAGCTTCCGGAGATGGCGAGTGTGGCCGCGGGCGCGATGGACAGGAAGCTTGATCCAGAGAATGTGAGGTCTCCGCCGGTGGCTAGCGTCAGTTTTCCGGCCTCGACGATGACGTTTCCGTTCGTGCTGTTGAAGATCACGCCGCTTGACCCGTTGAAGCGGAAGCGGGCCTCACCCGCTCCCAGCTTGGTGAACGTGCCGGCGTTGGTGAACGTGTTGACGCCGCCATCCCCGAACCCATCCAGCA